>Ga0209542_10004008_pt1 | contig 30749 bp, 25 predicted proteins | sample RifCSPhighO2_01_FD_184028 | JGI IMG/M metagenome (GOLD analysis project Ga0209542, IMG submission 184028) | Soil microbial communities from Rifle, Colorado - Rifle CSP2_plank highO2_0.1 (SPAdes) (version 2) | ecosystem: Environmental > Terrestrial > Deep subsurface > Rock core/Sediment ... | reverse complement strand
GTTTCAAGAAGAATTCTCTCAAGCGGAATGAATTTCAAGACATCGTCGTAGTCGCGCACAAACGTAATGACGCCGCCAAACGAAAACGAAAATCCGAGATCAAGAAGTTTTTTTGCATCCTCGCGAGTCCCAGAAAAAAAATGCACTATTCCCCTCGGATCCGGCAAATCGCTTTTGCGGTGTTCCAAAATGCGAATAATATCCGAGAACGCCTTTCGACAGTGAATCATCAGGGGTTTTGCAACTTCCCCGGCAAGGCGTATATGCTCGAGAAAAACCGCCTCCTGTTTTTTCTTTGTCTCCTCCGCGAGCCGATAATAATCAAGTCCGCACTCGCCTATAGCAACGACTTTCGGATGCGCGGCAAGTTTTTTGTAATAACCATAATCAAATTTCTCCTCGCGGCTCACAAACCCTTCCACAACATTCTCATATTCTTGAGAATGTGAGAATGTTCCGAGCTCTTGGGGATCGTGATACGACTGTTCCGTGTGAATCGGATGAAGGCCGACGGTTGCGTAGACCCCTTCCGGATAATTCTCTGCTATTTCAATCGCTTTTTGCGACGTATCGCGCTGGGTGCCTACGTTCACCATCCAAATGCCCGCATCAAGCGCGCGACGAATTACAATATCCGCATCTTCCGAAAATGCCGCAAACTGAACATGGGTATGAATGTCAAAAAACTTCGGGGACATCGTGTCTCAAGGAATGCGTGGAAAAATCCCCACGCCTTTTTTTATCTCAAGCACCGAATCCTTAAATAAGATTTGCTGCCGTATTTTTCCCGCAGTACCCGGCAAAAAGGGTTCGATGAGATTTGTAATCGTCCCGATGAGATATGTCGCATTTTTTATCGTACGTTCGAATTCCGGGCCTTCTTTCAAGGTCCACGGTTTTTTATCATTGATGTAGCGGTCAGCGAATGAAATAAGCTCCCAAGCCGCACCGAGCGCTTCGTTCAAGCGAAAATTCTCCATATATGCCTCGTACTTTTTGAATGCGGCATCCGAGGCGGCGTCACTTTCTTTTTCAATGTCACTTTGAAAATCAATTTGGAGCGGGTTTATGTGCTCGCCGAGAGTCGCAACACGCGCAACCAAATTCCCAATACCGTTCGCGAGATCTCCATTGTAGCGCTCAATCAGACGAACGCGCGAAAAATCGCCGTCGGAATGTGCCGGAATTTCGCGCAGAAGAAAATAGCGGACGGTTTCGGCACCAAATTCTTTCACAAGATCATACGGATCAATGACATTCCCGACGGATTTTGAAATCTTCTGCCCCTCAATAGTAATATAGCCATGGGAAAATATCGTTTGCGGCAGTTTTACCCGCGCAGACATTAGCATCGCGGGCCAATAGATCGCGTGAAAGCGCGTAATTCCCTTGCCGATGACGTGGAGAATATTTTCGTTTTCTTCCCAATATTTCTTGAAAAGCGCGTTGTCCGAGCCGTATCCGAGCGAGGTAATGTAATTTAACAAAGCGTCAAACCAGACATAGATCACCTGATCCGGGTCATCGGGAACCGGGATTCCCCAATTTTGAGCGCGCGCGCGCGAACGGGATATAGAGAAATCTTCGAGCCCTTGCCTGATGAAAGAAAGCATTTCGTTTTTGCGCGATTCCGGAATGATTTTTAGCTCGTCGGACTCAATGAGTTTTTTCAATTTTTCGCCGTATGTGGAAAGACGAAAAAAATAATTTTCCTCCTCGACTTCTTCGAGGGACGTGCTTGGATGCTCCGAACACTTTCCCCCCACCAAATCTTTTTCCGTCTTAAATTCCTCACACCCGACGCAATAGAGCCCTTTATATGCTTTTTTATAAATATCTTTCGGGTCGCACGCGCGCCAGAATTTTTCAACGCCAATTTTATGCCGCTCCTCGGTTGTCTGGATAAAGTCGTCCCACGAAATTCCGAGCGCATCCTTGAGTCCCCGGAAAACCTCTGCGTTTGTATCAACGAATTCACTCGTAGAAACACCCGCGGCTTTTGCCGCCAAAACATTTTTCAGGGCGTTGTCGTCAGTGCCTCCAAGAAAATGCACGTCAAATCCTTTTTTACGGAAGAACCGCGCAATCACATCCGCTTGGATTTTTTCCAGGGCGTGCCCCACGTGCGGCCGCGCATTCACATAGTCGATCGCAGTCGTAATATATATTCTATTTTTTTCTGAATTTGACATATTAATAGCGCTATGATACCGGTAAAATCAGCACACGGCAAGGAGATCACGATGCAACACGGCAAAGAAACCGTAACACGAATCGAAGAAATTCTCGCTGAATCCCGCGACAAAAGAGAAGCAATGCTACGTATACAAAGGAGAATCAATGCGATTCTCGGCACAGTCCAGATTGACTGCGGGATCAATGACAAACGGCAATTCTTAATCCTTATCGAGTGCATAGTGAGCGACTTGGAAATCACTACAAAACTCAACACTTTCATTCGAAGCGGGTTCAGGATCTGGGTAAACTATGGCGAGCTTATGGATGGGCAGTGCCAGATCGACCAAGACGGGTCCCTCATGATTGCGCACAACGCAACTATCGGTGGTATACGTACGTACCTAGGAATTTCGTCACTATAAACTGCAGGGCGCCCACGAGCGCTCTTTTCTTTTCCACACTTTTCATTTTTAACTTTTCACTTTAAACTATCGAGTATGACTCTTGCGACCCATATTGTGATTGCGGGCGCAATCACAAAACCCATTACTTCAGCGCACCCCGCGCTTCTTTTTTTGGTGTCGCTCGCGTCCCATTACCTCATGGACTTGATCCCCCACTGGGACTATAAAATCCATTCCATTCCGGACAAACACAAAGAAAGCCCGGATGAAATACAATGGAATTTTTTTGACAAGGTGTTTTGGAAAGATGTTACCCGTTTCGGAATTGACGCTCTTATCGGATTCGGTGTTTTGCTCTTTTTTTTATGGCCCGAATCGTGGCCAGCGTTTTTCAAGGTTTTTCTCATATCCGCGGGCTCGATCCTTCCTGATTTTTTGCAAGGCGTCTATTTCACCCGAAAAGCGGAATTCCTGAAGCCCATTCAGCGGCTCCATGACTATTTCCATACGCGCCTCCGCCTAGGCCCATACCCTTTAATCGGCATTCCCTTCCAGGCGCTCTTTTTCATCCTTTCGGTCTACTTTCTCCTCTAAACAACTGGGTGATGCGAACGAGGCATCGCGATTCTGGAGCAATGCGGAGGCTGCCGCCGAACACTTCCTTTATTATTCCCCCTTCACAAGATTCCAGGGAGCAGCACAAAAGGCGTTATTGATTTGAAACAATGTGGAGGCAGACGGCACGGTCCCTTCGATAGAATCGAAGGGCGGCTGCCGAACGCTTAGCAAGGCCGTCGCTGGACGGCCTTGCGTGTTTCAAACCAATAACGCCGAGCTAATCACCCAGGAATCAACTCCCTTTTCTTTTTATCCCAATCGCTCACAAGCTCCGCGACAATGACCGTTATTGGAACCGCAAGAATAATACCGATAATCCCGCCTAACTGCGCGCCGACCGCAAGCGCGATCAGAACAACGAGCGGGCTTAACCCGACGGCTTGCCGCATGACCACGGGAACAATTACATTCGATTCTATCTGCTGAACTCCGATATAGATAAGAGTAATCCAAAGCGCGTACTGCGGATCCTGCAAAAACGCCGTGATGACCGCGGGAACCGCGGCAAGAATCGGTCCCGCGACAGGAATGATTTCAAAAAATCCAGCGAGCGCCGCAAATAAAAGCGCATTTTCCATCCCGAGAAACGTGAGCGAGAAAAAAATGAGAATACCGACGATTGCGCCCAAGAGCATTTGCGTCCGAAGCCAGCGCCCGAGCTTTTTTTGCGACCTCTGCCAAAGATCGATAACATATTCTTCGTATTTCACAGGGGTGATGAGGCGCAAAAATTGCTCGATCCCGCCCTCCTGCGTCACGAGATAAAAAGAAAATACCGCGGCGAGGAAAAACGTCAGTACGCCGCCGAACGCCGCTTGCGCAACATCGAAAATCCCTCCTTGGAATTTCGTCAGATACTCCGACGGAACGAATAAGACATTAGTGAGCGATTCGGTGATATAGGAAAGCAGGGGAAACGAAGAAAATCCCTGAATGCCCGAAAGAACATTTTGTTTAATGAGCGAATATGTCGCCGCGAGGTGGAGCGCTTCTTCGTAGAGAAGCGGAACGACGAGATAGATTACGGTGAGGAAAACAAAGAGAACGCCTAGGTAGATAAGCACTGCAGCAAGAAGCCGCGGGACCTTGCGCGCCTTGAGCCACAATACGCCCGGCTCGATTGCGGACGCGATGATAATCGCAAGAAAAAGCGCGATTACAACCTCCTTTACGATAAAAATTCCGACGATGACCGCGGCAACCATCAGCACCCGAAAAAGCGTTTCGGTTGATATTGAAATTGTTCGCGGATCTCCTTCTTGCTGCATCGTTTAAAACTCGTTAAGCATATCTTCAAAAACCCTTTTGTCCTCAAAGGGACCGATGAGCGCGAGATTAAGGCGCTCTGGCTTCATCATTTCTCTTGAAACGCGGGAAATATCGTCGATGGCTACCGCCTCTATCTTATCAAATATCTCGTCTATAGTAAGGGGTTTCCCGGTCATCATTTCTTCCTGCCCGACGAAGTTTGCAACCGCGTTTGACGCTTCAAGCGTGATTGACGTGCGTCCGCGTATCTGGTCCTTTACGCGCCGGAGCTCTTGGGGCGTAATCCCTTCGTCACGAATTTTTTTATACTCCTCGAGCACGGCACGAATGGTTTTCTCGACATTTGTATGATCCACGCCTGCATATGTCACCAAAAACCCTCGGTTTGAATACGATTCATGCGCGCTCATAACCGTGTAGGCAAGCCCCAAACGCTCCCTTATCCGGACAAACATCCGCGATGACATTCCGCTTCCAAGAATCGCGCCGAGAACCTCTGCTGCGTATTTTGATTCATGAAGCCCGGGGTAGCCGCGAAACCCCACCACAAGATGCGTCTGGTCCGTTTTTTTATGCTCAAGATAAATATCAGGAGAAGCTTGCTCTTCTTTGACATCGGGTTTTTCCCGGATAGGATTTCCGCTTCGGATGTCGGCAAAACGCTTTGCAATATCGCTTCCGATGGACGCCTCATCAAAATTCCCGGCAACCACGACCGCGGTATTTGCAGATGTGTACTGATGCTCAAAATAATTCACAAATTGCTCGCGGGTGAAGGAGCGGATTGTTTCTTCTATCCCGATTGTATCCCACCCCGCGGGCTGGTCTTTATACAAGAGCCGCTCCCAGATCCACCAAATATGATTTTCCGGAGTATCGAGATCGCGATGAAGCTCTTCGATGACGACTTGTTTCTCGCGCTCAATTTCCTCTTCGGCAAGAAGCGAATGTTTATAAATGTCGGATAACACGTCTAATGATTTTGCGAGGTGCGCTTTTTCCGCTTTCACGAAATAGCCCGTAATTTCATGGGACGTAAACGCATTATACACCGATCCTATGCCGTCGAGCTCTTCGGCAATCTGAATCGCCCGGGGCCGATTTTCGGTTCCCTTGAAAAACATGTGCTCGAGAAAATGCGAAATCCCGCGAAGTTCGCGCGACTCGTGGTCTGATCCCGTGCCGCACAAGACAAGCACAGTAATCGTATTCGTGCCTTTCATGGGAGCCGTAATGATGCGGAGTCCGTTTTCTAGTGTTGTTTTCTTAAACATGATTTTTTCGCATTTACAACAATTTTGTCTTAAAATATTCACTTAATTCTTTCACGGCAATCCGTTCCTGCGCCATGGTATCCCGATCCCGCACGGTCACGGTTTCGTCTTCAAGGGTCTGAAAATCAATTGTAACGCACCACGGAGTTCCGATCTCGTCTTGAGCATAGTAGCGCTTGCCGATATTTCCCCGATCATCCCACATGGTTATGACGGAGAGCTTTAACTCCTTATAGATTTCTCTTGCCTTTGAAACCAACACTTCTTTATTTGCCAAAAGCGGGAATACCGCCACTTTGATCGGCGCAATTTTCGGATGGAATTTCAAAACTGTCCGGTCCTCTTCCTCGCGATAGCTATCAATCAGGAAAAAAAGCGCTGCGCGATCAACCCCGCCTGACGTCTCAACCACCCACGGAATATAGCGCGACTTTGTTTCCTCGTCAAAATAAGTGAGATCCTCTCCGGAGTGCTTAGCGTGCTGGGTAATATCCCAATCCCCGCGATTGTGGATGCCTTCAAATTCTTTCCATCCGCCGAACGGCGAATCATACTCAATGTCCCATGCCGCGCGTGCGTAGTGCGCGCGCTCGTCAGACGCGTGTTCGCGAAATCGTAACTTTTCTTTGCGCATCCCAAGAGATATATACCATCTTCTCCGCTCCTCTTTCCAATAGTCAAACCATTTTAATGATTCACCCTCATCCGGCTTTACATACCATTGAAGCTCCATTTGTTCGAATTCGCGCGAGCGAAACGTAAAATTTCCGGGCGTAATCTCGTTTCGGAACGCCTTCCCGATCTGCGCGATTCCAAACGGAATTTTTACTCTCGTGGAATTTAACACGTTCTTAAAATTCACGTGCACCCCTTGGGTGATCTCTCCGCGCAAATAGACCTTGGTCTTTTCGTCCTCGACTGAGCCGAGGGACGCCTCAACGAGCAAATTGAATTTTCTCGGCTCGGTCCACTCAATTTTTTCTTTCTTTTTTTTGTGCTCGCTCTCGTGCGCGCGTATCTCGTCCTCGTGATCCGCGCGAAACCGTTCGTGGCATGTCTTACATTCAACCAAAGGATCGGTAAACGCCTCGGTGTGTCCCGACGCTTCCCATACCTTGGGATTCATCAAAATTGCGGCGTCAAGCCCCACGGTATCGTCACGACTATACACAATCGCGCGCCAAAACTCTTGTTTGATATTATTTTTCAACTCAACGCCCATTGGCCCGTAATCCCACGTGCCCGCGAGTCCGCCGTAGATTTCAGAACCGGGAAACAAAAAACCACGCCTTTTCGCGAGGGATACTATTTTTCCCATAGGAGTAAGCTCTGATGCACCTTTCATATATGAAACAGATGGTTATGGCTTTACTGCTCCGCCGTCTCGCTGGATCGGGTCGTCAGGGATTTGCGTCGTGAAAAGCGGCAAAAACATTTCCGCATGCTTACCGGTAAAATCGTCGTCCGCGGTAAATGTTGACTGGTTTACGAGCGTTATGGGAAGGCCCACGTCAACTTCCGAGGGAATGATGGAGACACGAAATGCCGCGGTAAGCGCTGGCGTCAAAACGCCCTTGCCCGCCTCGATTGTCCCGATCTTCCATTTCACCTCACCGGATGATTGGGTATAGATGATATTTCGGTCGCTCGGTATAAACGCATTCTCCCATTTTACGTTCGGGGGAAGCGACGTTTTGACTTCTGCGTTTTTCAAGCCATTTGTGAAATTGCGAATTTCCCAGAGCACGGCATACGTCGTCTTCTGGCCGACCCGCGGGGGCACGGGGCCGCTATTGCGAAGCGAAGAATAGGTATAGAGCGCTTTGCCGGAAAAAAGAATTTTTGAATTCACCTTAAATTCAATGACGTCGTCATGCGCCAAATCGGTTCCGATGAGCTCCCGGGGCACGCCGGAGGCTTCGATGTGCGACGCGAGCCGGACAACGAGATTTTTATCTTCAGCTGTTCTCACCGGAGGCGACTGCTTCGTATTTATGAAAAAAGTGAGAACGCCCGCGCCTCCCGGAGGAAGCTCACGAAATTGCGCGTGGTTCGCCGGACCCCAGATAATGGACCGCGATGGAAAATCAAACACGCCCCCCTGCGATATATTCATCGTCTGAAATTCGAGGATGGATCCCGAAATTTCGGATTTTACGATTACGTCTTTCAACGGATACGGTGTGTTATTTTGGTATTGGATCTCGAACCGGAGGAGATCGCCCACATTGATTGAAGACACCCGGGACTCGTCAAGGCGGCCGCGAACCACAAGCGGCGTTATCGCAATCTTCGCTTCGTGGAATGAATCAAAATACGGCGTCCATGATTTCAAATCGTAGCGGTATACGCCGACCCCGCCGCGAAACGTCTTGATTTCGCCCTCTTCCCCGGTGATTTTGCCGCGAATCGCAATAACGCCTGACCCGCCGGAACGGAGCGTTCCGATATTCCATATGGATGTTCCTTCGCTTGGCTTCGGATTTGCGTCCTCAAACGCAAATCCGGGAGGAAAGTCGATCCGAAGCGAAAGATTCTCAAACGTATCGCGGGAATTCGAGGAATAGCGCACCAGCATATTCACATCCTGTCCTTCAGAAAGCGTATCGGGAATTTCCCACGTGACGCCGAGGGGAACGCGCACGATGCGAAAGAATTGTGACGCATTCGCGGTAAAACGCGCGCTTACATTCTCCGGCCGATACCCCAAAGAAACTTCTGTTTTTCCGGAGTCGCCCTCCCGGCCGAACATTCGCACGGTTATTTCCTCAAGCCGATCCTCTCCGGGCGCAAGATCAGACAAAGATTTCGCAATCCGCACAGGCGCTTCGTATTCCGATCCGCCTTCTTTTATCCGAGTGCCTGGCGGGAGTATAATTGTAAGCTCAATCTCCCGCAAGGGCGCGCGCGACACATTTTTATAGGGAATGGCAATCGTAAGCGTCTCGCCGGATTCAATCTCTTCCCGCGCCTCAACGCGAATCTCAACCTCTTGGGGCCGCGAACCAAAATACAAGTAGAGGGAGAACGACCCTCCGATTGCAACGAGCGACAAAAAAACTCCTACAAGGATTTTCGTCATGCGGCGTTCAAAAATCGGGATACGAGGAGCTTGCTCGCCCTCATCTTCGCCTTCTTTCCACGCGTGGGGAAGATGGGACGACGGCAGAGACAAAAAAATCTTTTTGCGGCTCCGCTTCTCCAAATCTTCTTTTCCCTCCTCCCGATAGAGTTCACTCTCGAGTTCTTCAAGTTTTGCCATACAAATCCGATATATGCATATTATACCGGACGCGCGACCCGAAGGCCAAGAATAGCGATGTCGCCTCCGCTGCCGTATCCAAGATGGCGCACGAGCCCCGCCTCGAACGCTTCAAACGATTCTTTCTCAAAACCCCGCTCTTCGAGCGCGCGAAAAGCGCTTTGCAAAAGATTCCATACGTCCGGATCCGACTCGCCAGGAAACGTCGCGTCGTCGACAAGAGAGGCAAAATACATTGCTGCGCGCATACGTTCAATGTCCGACCTGATGCCCGGCCACGCATGCGCGGCCTCAGCGTAGATGAGCCGCTCCCCGTACCGGGCCGCGACAAATCCGATCCGCGCCATATTCAGCGTCTCGAGATGCCCCCGAAGTTTTGCCTCCGGCTTTTTTATGCCTTGCGCGCGGGCGCGTATCTTCCCGTGCTCTTTCGTATACAAAGAAAAAAGCGCGTCCGCCTCTCCGACATCAATCCTTGAAAGCACTAGTGCATCGGTGAAATACATAAGTTACTTTTTTACACCAATCCAAAGTGTTGTCTCGTTATACGCAACCTCCCGCTCTGCATCAAACTCCCGTTTCCCCCCAACGGAAATAATGGTTGCGTGCGTATCGCGAAGAATACTCTTCTCGCTTCTCCGGATCATTTGGTCAAAAGCTTCCGGGCCAGAAAACCGAAGCTCCACTAAATCGCGCGGTTTAAGTCCGAGGTCTTTTCGCATCTCCTGGACATTTCGCACAAGCTCGCGGATAAATCCTTCTTCGCGAAGTTCCTTAGTAATAACAGTGTCGAGATGGAATGTATCTCCAAATACAACCTCCTTTACATTCACTTCGTCTTTTATTAATTCAAACAAGTTCTTTTGTAATTTGTTATTTGGAATTTGTAATTTTTTCAGCGGCTGGCGCACTTTGATCGCGGCTTCAGCCCGCAGGCGAAGCGCTTCCGACACAATGGAACGCACTCGCGCCATGTCTTTTTCGAGTTTTACATCAATGAATTTTTTTTCTATTTTTGGCCAGTCCTCCAAATGAACCGACAATTTCTTTTCTTGCGGAAGTTCTCGATAGATAATTTCCGCAAGAAACGGGGTCACGGGCGCGATAATGCGCGCGTAATCATGCAAAACCCGTTCGAGCGTCGCAAGTGCGCGAATTGCATCAGACGAATCAGCTTTTACGCGCTCGCGCGACCGGCGCACATACCAGAGCGACAAATCCTGAACAAAATCTAAAAGCGGCCGGGTTGCTTCAATAATCTCATATGCATCGAACGCCGCGGTGACTTTCGAGATAGTCGAATGGAGACGCGACAATATCCAGCGGTCAAGCACGTGCGTCGGCTTTCGCGAAGCCGCCGGCTTCCCTTTCAGGCGATACTCATAGAGCTTGAAAAACTGGAGAACGTTCCAGGAAATAAGGGAATATTTTTTATACACCTCGTCGACATCGCGCTCCGAAAAATTTATGTTGTCCGCGATCATGACGGAGGAGGACATCAAATAGTAGCGGATTGCGTCAACGCCATATTTGGAAAATAAAATCCACGGGTCGGGGAAATTTTTCTTTGACTTGGAAAGTTTCTCCCCTTTTTCGGAAAGGATCGTTCCGGTGGTCACCGCGTGCAAAAACGCGGGCTTTGAAAAAAGCGCAGAGGAAAGAACGTGGAGCGTGTAAAACCACCCGCGGGTCTGCGCAATGTACTCCGCAATAAAATCTGCGGGAAAATTTTCCTCGAATAATTTCCTGTTTTCAAAAGGATAGTGTTTTTCTGCATACGGCATTGAACCCGATTCAACCCAGCAGTCAAAAACGTCTTTTATGCGCTTCAAATTTCCCCCACAGCTGCAATGAAGCGCGACCTCATCCACATACGGCAGGTGAAAATCCGCCTCTCCCGTTTCGTTTCGCGGAATATCGCGAATACGAAGATCTTGAAGTTCCGCAAAGCCGATAAAATCAGCACCCCTCTCCTTCAGGCGGAGCGCTTCATCATTGGACAATCCATAGGCGCCCGCAGAAAGCATCCATAACGGATATTCATGGCTTACAATAAGTATGACCTTCCCCTGATATTTCCTCTCCAAATCCCACAAACCGGCGAGAACGCGCGTGCGAACGTCTGAAAGCGTCTCTATCCCGGGGAACGATTTTGTGAACTTTTCCTTGGAGGAAGAAAAAAGTTTGTTATAGCCGCCGGTTGACTGCCCCTCAAACATCCCGGTACTGATCTCGCGAAAACGGGGGTCATACTGAACGCTGAGGCCAAGCGCTCCTCCGATGATTTGCGCCGTCTCTTTCGTACGAAGAACGTCCGAACTTACGATGACGTCAATCTTTTTTTTCTTGAGCAAACGCGACGCCTGCTCTGCCTGCTTCCTTCCGCGTAGAGTAAGCGGATAGTGCGCGTTTGGGTCGTATGATATAATGCCTTTTGTATTGGTCTCCGATTCGCCGTGACGCATGAGGATGTAGCGATTTTTTGCGGGTTTTGCGCGCTTTGCGAACTCGTCCCGCGAGCCCACTATGCGAATTTTTTTGCAACCCGCGCATTCCCATATCGGAATCGGCGTTCCCCAGAAGCGCGAGCGCGACAGATTCCAGTCGGGTGCGGTTTCGAGCCCGTTCCCGAAACGTCCGTCCTTCAAATGCCTCGGATGCCAGTCGATTTTTTTATTTGCCTCAAGCATCCGCTTTTTTATCTTCTGAATATTCAAAAACCACGCCGGCTCTACCTTATATATAAGAGGCGTTGAACAGCGCCAGCAAATTGGATAGCGATGAGTTATCTTCTGGACCTTCCACAAAATCCCTTTTTCTCGCAGGCGTTCGATCAAAACCGAATTTGCCCCTGCCGCGGTTTTTCCTTTGAGAAACGAAAGTTCTTTATAGGAATCGCCAAAATGCCCGGTAGTGTCAAGGGTTTCAACCATGGGGAGTTTTTCCTTTTTTCCCAAGCGGAAGTCTTCCTCGCCGAATGCGGGCGCAATATGAACAAGACCAGTGCCTTCATCGGTTGAAACAAAATCCGCACCAACCACTCGATACGCGCGAGAGTCGCGGGAAAGCCGAAAAAACGGCTCGTATGTTTTCCCTATTAAGTCCTTTCCTTTTGTTTTTCCAAGAATTTCCGGCGTGTCACCGGGGTCATGCGGCGGCGTGACCGCGGCCCACAAGACCGTATCTCGTATCTTGTATTTCGTGTATTCGATATCTGGGTGTACGGCGATTGCGGCGTTTCCGGGGAGCGTCCACGGAGTTGTTGTCCAAATCAAAAGATACTCGCGGGGCGAGGACTCAAGCTCAAATTTCACATAGACCGAATCGTCCTCCTGGTCGCGGTAGGAATTATCCATCGCAATCTCGAAATTAGAAAGCGCGGTTTCGCAGCGCGGGCAAAACAGCGCGGTGCGCGAATCCTTATAGATGAACTTTTTTTCATAGAGCGTTTTAAACGCCCACCATACGGATTCCATATACGTCAAATCCATCGTGGCGTAGGAATTTTCAAAATCAACAAAGCGCCCCATCCGGCGAACAGTTTTGCGCCATTCGTTTACATAGGTAAGGACTTTCGAACGCGCTGTTTCGTTGAATTTTTGAATGCCGAATTTCTCGATCGACTTTCTGCCGGAGAGCTTGAGCTCTTCTTCAACGATGTTTTCAATAGGAAGCCCATGGCAATCCCATCCCCAGCGCCTCGGAACATAGTACCCTCTCATTGCCCAATAGCGCGGGACAACGTCTTTTACCGTACTCGAGAGAATATGCCCGTAGTGTGGAAGTCCGGTTGCAAAGGGCGGCCCATCATAAAATACAAAGCGTTTTTTCCCCTTCCTCTGTTCAACGCTTTTCTCGAAAATCTTATTATCCTCCCAAAACTTCACGATTTCTTCCTCAAGCTCCGGCAGAGTTTTTTTCTTTTCGCGCTCGTCCATGGATGATATTGTATGTTTTTCATGGTAAAAAATCAAAAAAACCGCACTGGCAAGCCAGGCGGTTGGTATTTTTTGTACTTATTACCACTTTCCCCAAATGGGCTCTCGTCCCTCAAAGCACCCGAAGCAATAATTCCGATGATCGGCGCCGCACTCAGTAACCGCGGCCTTCAACTCTTCGAGCGGCAGATACCCCAGAAAGTCAGCTCCGATGCTTTTTCGCACGGCCTCAACATCGACTTCTTCGCAGCCGGGAACACTCGCCGCGATAAGGTGAGAAAGATCAATTCCTTTTTTGCACGGACCTATCAAGGGCGGGCTTCCGGAAAGCATGCCGACCCACGAAGCGCCGTTTTTGCGCAAACTCGATACCAAGCTTTTCGATGTTTTTCCGCGGACAATCGAGTCGTCCAGTATCCACACGCGCCTCCCCTGTATGGATTCGGGAATAATGCTGAATTTCTTGCGAAGCGTCTCGTCGCGATCGCCATCAGTGCCTTGCGTAAAACTGCGGACCGATTGCGGAAATCCACCCGCTCGAAAATGTCTTCTCAGAAACACACGCTCTGGATATATGCCCAATGCCGGGCAAAATCCATCGGCCAAAAAATTCGATGAATCCGGGGGGTTCGTGATAACGTCGCCCTTTTCTATACGCCCGCCGAAACATTTTGCAAGCCGCGCCCCGAGCGCGCGCCGAAATCTTGCGACGGAAAGCCCGAACATCCGCGAAGAAGGAAACGCAAAGTAGATGCCTTCGAACACGCAATGCCGGACGCTTTTTGGCCTTGTGATTGGAATGACTCGCGGATGGTCGCGTGTCTCATGCGAGATTACAACCATGGTTCCCGGCTCGACCTCGCAGAGGCGAGCCGCCTTAATGAGCTCAAACGCAGAATCCTCTGATGCAACCACAAACCCGCTTCCCAATTTCCCCAAAACAAGCGGCCGGTTGCCCGACCCATCGCGCGCCGCGACAAGCTTGAATCCATCTTTATCTTTGAGAAGCGCGGTAATTGCGAATGTTCCCTGATATGCGCGAAGTCCGTCCCGGAACGCCTGTAATGGATCTCGCTCCCGAGACAACGACTCAATGTACTTTACGAGAAATTCTGAATCCGCGTCGGTTGAAAACACCGCGCCCTGCGCGATGAGGTCCGAGCGCATCTCCTCGAAATTCGGCGAGTCACCGTTGTGGCCGAGATAAAATTCGCCCCACGGGGCGCGGCCGTACAAAGGCTGGGCATTAGAAAGGGATTGGCGCGCTCCGCTTGTCCCGTATCGAAGGTGGCATATACCAGCGATAACATCATCATGGGCAAACGGAATTCTTCGGAGACGCCCGAAAAGCTCAGGCGAGAGCCCGAGCGCGCGTTCGTAGACAAACTCGTTATTTTTGAGCGCAAACGTCGCCCCCGCGCTTTGCTCTCCGCGATGCTGAAGCGCTGTCATCAGATCAACCGCGGTTTTAACCGGCTGTTCGATTCCGAAAAACCCGATGACTCCGCACATACGCGCCTCCCATATTATGAAATGACCTGCATTAAAAAAAGCAGAAAAACGGCCGGTTGTCCATACGCGAACGCCAGCAACAAAAAACCGCATGGCACGCCATACGATTAGTTCGGTGGATGCTTTATGGAGCATCGTGCGAGTTCGTGAAAGACCATTTTCTCCGGAAGCGCGTCGTCGGTCACAATTCCAATCACTTCCTCGCACCGCGGACATGAAAGCTCTGCTCCGTCGTCGGGAATACCGCGCACGCGAAAAGATTTCCGCAATGTTTCAATTACCATTCTCGCCGCCGCAATGTGCTGGTCTTTTGTGCCCCCAAAGTATGCGGGTACCGTGCCGCCAAATTTAAATTCGAGCTGGCGCACAACGGGAATATCTGTGGGAACGAACTCGAATTTTGCAAAATCCTCTATCGCGACCCATCGCGCGTCCGCATGGGTACGCGGTTTTGGCTTGCCCGAGAGATACCGGCATAAGAAACTGTGGAGATGCATTCTGTTCCCGGCGCCGTCGCCATACCGAATCATAGAAAACTCATCGTCCACAAAAACTTCAATTCCGAGCTCCTCTTTAATCTCTTTCCCAAGGCATGGGCGAATATCCTCATCCGATTCTGTTTCCCAGCTAGGAAATCCCCAGAACCCGTCAAAACGGCCTTTCACAATGAGAAACAGATCGCCATTCCGGATTATTGCGCCGGCGACAACAATAAGGCGTTCCATACCCCCTCCTTGTGTGTTCTGAGACGACAATAGCCAGCGCACCGCGCATTGTCAACAAAAAAACCGCTCTGCGAATCGAGCTTAGCTCGACAGATGCAGGCGGCAAAGACTAATGAGCAACCGGAGCGACAAAGGTGAAAACTACATCCTCACGCCCGGAAACTACGTTGGGGTACCTCTTCTCCTCAATTCCCAACCCACTTGCAATGGCTAACCCAATTGCAAGAAACCGAATTTCGTCAGCGCGGAAAACTCTCCAAGCGAACGGCATATCGCCATCAACCGAAGAACGGACTGCCATTCCATACCCACCGCGGAAAAAGAGAACATTCCCATGACTTCCGTCATTCAAACATGTGATCGAATCACCCGGAAGAAGCTTTGTCTCTCCTACTCCGTAAGCAGTCAAGTGGAATCTCTTTGTCCCGCCTTGCCTTTGGATATTCGTGGCGGCCATCGCTGTTTCCTCCTAGCTAGATCTGAGCATAGGATAAAACAGAAACCGGTAAAGTCAATAACTCGTAAAAACCCGCACTGCGGGTGCGGGCGGTGAAATTCTTACTTCTTTTTTGCAGAAAATATTCGGCGTGGAAAATCGCGGCAATTTCTTGTACGTCATAAATTCTCATTTTCCATGCAACAAGCGAGGAAAGCTGCTTTTGAAAACATGCGAGACCGAGCGGCCACGGTGTCCTGAGCTTGTCGAGGGACGAGCGAGGTCGAGCTCTGATGAGCTCCGACACGGTGGGTCGGAGCGAAGTTTTTCAAAAGCTGTTTCCGAGCATCACACTACATCTTCTCCGGAGCGGAAATCCCCATAAGATTAAGTGTGTTTCTCAAAACAATCTGCGCCGCTCGAACAAGCGCGAGCCGCGCTTCCATAAGTTTTTTATCTTCCCCGATTATTCGCTCCCTCTCGTAGAAATTATGGAATGCGCGCGCGAGCTCGTACGCATAGCGCGCCAAGCGATGAACGTGATAGTCCTTTGCAATGTCCTCGACAACTTCCGGAAATTGAATAAGTTTTTTTATGAGCGAAAACTCATCCGGCGATTTCAAAAGCTCTAGCGAACTCGCCGAAGGCGCCACTCCCGCTTTTGCGAATACCGAGCACATTCGCGCGTGCGCATATTGAACATAGTAGACCGGATTTTTTACCGAGCGCTCGCGCGCCAAATCCAGATCAAAATCCATATGGGTCTCGGGGGCGCGCTCAAGGAAAAAGTAGCGCGCGGCATCAACTCCGACTTCTTCAAGAAGTTCATCGAGTGTCACGAAAGTTCCTCTTCGCTTTGACATCCGAACCTCTACGCCGCCGGACACAAGCCGCACGAGCTGCATCACGATAATATGAAGCCGCGCGGGCAGAACCCCAAAAATCTCCGCCATCGCGCTCCTCACATACGAAATCTCGGCGTGATGGTCGGCTCCCACGACGGTAATCGCCTTATCAAAATTTCTTTCAATGAGTTTGTTTCTATGGTATGCCAAATCAGCTAAAAGATAGGTCGGCTCGCCGTCTGACTTCACCAAGACGCGATCCCCGAGCCACACCGCGCCGTCCCGCTTTTCGAGACGTTTTTTTTCGGAAAGGAATTCGAGCGTACCTTCAATCGCGCCTGACTTGCGAAGGTTTTCGTTTTCGGAAAACCATGAATCAAACGAAATTCTCGCATTCGAAAGAGATTTTTTTATATCGCCGAGAAGAATACGGACCGCTTCTTCGGCGCTTTTCCCGGCAAGCCCTTTGATATACTCTCCTTTATAGTATTCCTCCCTATCGGGAATTTTCCCTTCGGCGGCTTCGAGGGACTCGCCCAACAGGCGTATTTGATTTCCCGCGTCATTTACATAATATTCGCGCATAACCGCATATCCCTGGTGCGCCAAAACATTTGAGAGACAATCACCGTAAAACCCGCCGCGTCCGTTTGCAAGCGTGAGGGGCCCCGTCGGGTTTGCGGAAACAAATTCGACGTTCGCTTTTTTCTTTTGTGGCGGCGCCCGCCCGTATGAATCTTTCTCCGAGAGAATCCGCGTAAGCTCACGCAAGAGCGCACTCTCGGAAATAAAAACATTGATAAATCCCGGCGGCGCAATTTCTACACTCGCATATAGATCCTTGTCCAATCGCTCTGAAATTTCCTTTGCGATCTCCATCGGCGGGCGCTTCACAACTTTTGCAAGCGAGAGCGCGATATTCGAAGCGTAGTCCCCGTGCGCCGGATCATCCGGCGGCGCAACGGAAAAAGGAGGAACGGTTTCGCTCCCGTAAAGCTCGGACGCGGCATTTCGAATCATCGTCTCAATTCCATTTCTCATATCTCCATCCTACCAGATTATTCCCTATTCATAAAAATCGTCTTTTGCTACTCTAGAGGTATCATATGCCCGAGCTTTCATCAAACAAACGAATACGCTTTGACTACGAAATCATCGAGGAATACGAGGCGGGAATCGAACTTTTCGGCTTCGAAGTAAAATCCATAAAAGACCATCGAATGAGCATCGCGGGGGCGTTTGCCGTTCTTCGCGGTCGCGAGGCATGGCTTCTCAACGCCTCTGTCCCGCCGTACCAGGCAAAAAACACGCCGCAAAACTATGAACCCGAGCGTACACGGCGGCTCCTTCTGCGCAAGCCGGAGATTCGAGAACTCATCGGAAAATCGGCACAAAAAGGTTTGACAATTGTACCGATTCGCGTATATACTAAACAAGGTAAAATCAAGATTTTGATCGGAGTCGCGCGGCACAAAAAATCAAAAGACAAGCGCGAAACGATTAAAAAGCGCGAGGCGGCTCGTGAAATCGCCAGAACATTGAAAGGGTAACAATAGGGGGCGTCGGGATTCGACGAATGCTCGAACGCACGAAATCGTGTTGGGGGCGCGCGAACCTCCATGAAAAATCGCGCAACAAATAAGTGCAAACTTATTTAAATCCTTTACGCGGCAACCCGCTTTTGCGCTTGCATAAATAAAGGATCTCTTCGACGTCACGTCGGAGCATCGGCGGACGTACGCGCGTGAGGTCCACACCCGGTGTTATACTATCGCGCTTGGCATGCCCGACTGTTCGATACGGTATGCGACGCAATCGAACACATTTTCTGACTTCGGTCGGAATACGCACGTAAGCGTTTTTTGCGGGACAGAATTCGGACGGGAGTTCAACTCTCCCCGCCTCCACCCTTCGACAAGCTCAGGGTTAACCAACTTCACCGCTTCGCTCACTTAGCGAGCTTCGCGGTGCACGCGCAACGCCATCCAATTGAGCATAAAAAAAGATTTATAGGTTAATATATCAATCATCTACAAGAGATACCGCATAAACGAATACATCAAGATTACTCCGATTCGGGTCGTAGATGAAAACGGCGAGAACCTCGGCGTTATCGAAACCGCGGAAGCCCTCAAAACCGCACGGGAACGCGGGCTCGACTTGATTGAAATTTCACCCACCGCAAATCCCCCGGTCTGCAAAATCATGGAGTTCGGGAAGTTCAAATACGAACGGGAAAAGGGGGAGCGCGAGCGGGGGAAGGGCAAGAAGAAGGAATCGGAACTCAAAGAACTGCGGATAGGATTCACCACCGGAAAGGGAGACCTTACGCGCACCGCGGAGAAAGCGAAAGAATTTCTTGAGCGAGGCGACAAAGTAAGAATTTCGATGCGCCTTCGCGGGAGAGAAAAAGCGCACGGACCCCTCGCAATGGAAAAATTCAAGGAATTTCTCGAATACATTCCTGTCGCTCACAGGGTTGAATCACCCCCGAAAAGATTTCCGCAAGGAATAAGCGCTGTAGTCGTAAAAGAGTAAAAATTATGAGAAAGGCGTTCACAAAACGAATAAAAATAACGAAAACCGGGAAAATGCTCTACCGGCAGGCCGGACAAAATCATTTTAACGCAAAGGAATCGAAAAAAGCGCAGAAGCGGAAAAAGGCGTTTTCTTCATTTTCAGCCGGCGTCGAACGGAAAATGAGGGTATACCAAAATTCTTAAATCGCATACGTATGACTCGAATTAAGCGGGGCGTCGCCGCTCACAAAAAACGAGAGAAACTCCTCAAATACGCGAAAGGATTCAAGTGGGGCAGAAAATCAAAGGAGCGCCTCGCGCGCGAAGCGCTTTTGCATGCATGGACCAATACCTATGTCTCGCGAAAACTGCTGAAACGTGACACCCGAAGACTCTGGCAGACAAAAATCGGCGCCGCGGCAAAAGAAAATGGCATAAATTATGCGCGGCTCATGGGCATGCTCCATAAAAAGCATATTGAGCTTGACAGAAAAATCCTTGCAGAAATTGCAGAATCATATCCGAATGTATTTGTAAAAATTGTGGAGGAAGCAAAACGGTAACTCGCCACTATACTCTCCGCTCAAGAGTTCCGGCGGAGACAAATTCTCCTCGTTTCGCTCGAGGAGACCTCCGGCAGAGCCGGTTTCCTTCCTCGCGAAACTTCGTGAATTTGTACCTCCGCCTCCACATTTCGCGGAAGAACATAGTGGCTCGCGGGAGCACAAAACGAGAAATGATTGTCTCAAAAACATATTAAGCTCGCAGAAAGAAACAAAATTTGTATTTACCAAACACGGCCTTTCGGCCTATTTTTTTGAAGAAAATCTTCTGCGGCTTGGAGCGCGTCCTTCATTTTAGAAATTGTTATACGCTTCTTCGCATCTTCATAGCCCAACCATAAATACTCGTCATGCTCCCAAGAAAGCGTGACAGCTTTGGACGCTACGCGCCCGAGAAACATCGCAACGTATTTCGGAACAGGTTTTCCGGTTCTGAACGTAAAATATTGAACCGTTTGCTTAAACCCTTGAATGATTTCGATATCGTCTAATCCGGCTTCCTCTTCTGCCTCGCGCCCTGCGGCCTCGAGTCCCGTCTCGCCTTTCTCAAGCCGGCCTTTTGGAAAATCCCAGAATTCCTTCACGCGTTTCCCCGGCGCAAGCGTTGATTCGTCGCGCGATGCGCGCAAAAGCAAATACTTTCTCCCTTCCGGAGTATCACGATAAATTATAATTCCTGCGGCGCGTTCAACCGACATGCTTACTCGCCAATATACTTTTCCAACACGATTTGCTCGGAAACAGCTTTTGAAAAACTTCGCTCCGATCCACCGTGTCGGAGCTCATCAGAGCTCGACCTCGCTCGTCCCTCTCCGCCGTCGGGCGGATCGGGACACCATGGCCGCTCGGTCTCGCATGTTTTCAAAAGCAGATTTCCTCGCGTGCTCTACAAATGTCGGAAAAGCATATTGGACTCGTTACTTCATGTACGTAATGTAGCGCACCCAGAGTGCGCCTATTTTAAAAAGTTAAGCATTTTTTCAACGGGCCACGCATTAATAATATCGGCTCTCGTTGCCCACCCACGCCGCGCTTGTGCAATGCCGTATTCAAGGAGTTTAAAATGCTCGCGTGCGTGCGCGTCCGAATCAATGGACATTTTTACCCCTTCGCGAACACACTCCCGGATATATTGGTCTTTGATGTCCGCGCGCTCGGGAAATGCGTTTATTTCCAATATCGTTCCGGTTCGCTTTGCCGCCTTTAGAATTTCTTCAAAATCAATTTGAATCGGCTCGCGCTTGTTGATAAGCCGGCCCGTGAGATGAAAAATAATATCAACGTTTTTGTTTTCCATCGCGCGGATGACCCGTTTTGTTTCTTCCGCGCGGGAAAGGCCAAAATGCGAATGAACCGCCGCACCCACAACATCGAGACGCGCCAAAACGTCGTCGGAAATATCCAATGAGCCGTCCTTCATGATGTTTACTTCAGCGCCGGTTAATATGCGGAAGTCCGACTTCAGAAATTTCTTACTGAGCTTTATAATTTCATCAATTTGGCGGAGAATCTTTTTCTCGTCCGCGCCGCCAGTCATCGCGAGTGACTTCGTGTGATCCGTAATCGCAATATATCGAAGTCCGACTTCAATAGCCGCGTGCGCCATTGCCTCGATTGAATCCTCGCCGTCTGTCCAGTCGGTCTGCACCTGGAGATCGCCTTTGAGATCGCCGTACTCGATAAGATCCGGAAGCGCATTTTTCCGGGACGCCTCGATCTCTCCCCGCATCTCGCGCAACTCCGGCGCAATATACCGAAGACCGAGTGCTCTATACACTTCTTCTTCGGTTTTTCCCGCTATCATCCTCTTCCCTCGATAGAGTCCGTACTCGTTCAATTTTAATCCTTTTTTTATTGCGATTTCGCGTAGCGCGACATTATGCTCTTTTGAGCCGGTGAAATAATTGAGCGCGGCGCCGAATGATTTCTCGGGAACGATCCGAAGATCTGCATCAAGTCCGTTTTTGAGCCGCACGTTTGTTTTTGTGGGGCCGGTCCCGTAGACGTGATCGATCCACGGGAGACGAATGAAGCGCTCCGTGACGCGCGCGGCTTTCGAAGAAACAACGAGTATATCAATATCTCCAATCGTTTCTTTTTTACGGCGAATAGAGCCTGTAATTTCAATCTTTTTTACTTCGGAAAACGCCTCAATCATGCGCCGAAGCGAAAAAACATCGGAGAGAGCAACACCTAATACTTTCCTCCCGCCGGAGCTTCGTAAAAATGAAATCCCCTTTAGAATTTTTTTTTCTGTTTTTTCTCCGAAGTGCTCAAGTCCGCGAATCTTTCTTCGACGCGCGGCGCGCTCGAGATCACCGACCGTGCGAATCTTTAATTTCTGCCACAGGACCTTCACCATCTTTGGTCCCACGCCCTCAATAGCCGTAAGCCCGATTACATCAACCGGATACTTGTTTTTGAGCTTCACGTGCTCAGAAAAATCCTTTTTTTCAAGGATCGCCTGGATATGAGCCGCAATGCCCTTTCCTACCCCGGGAACATTTTCGAGCGCGCGCGCACCTTCTTTTTTATATATATCCGAAAGCTCTTCTCCGAACGATTCAACAGACGCCGCGGCGTTTTCATACGCGCGCGGCTTGAACAAAACACTCTCCATCTCATAGAGAGCGGCCATTTCGCGGAGAATATTCGCAATCTCCCGATTTGTCATAAGGTCTATAGCCGCTTCATCTCAATCAGTATTCCATCTCCGCCCGCGCGCTTGGGACGGATATAGGGCCGCACCAACAAAAGAACAATACTTGCCGCAAGCGCCCCGAGGCCTGCAAAAAGGAATACAGAACGAAACCCGTACATGCCTGCGATAATTCCGCCGAGCGCTCCACCAACGGCGGATCCCGCGCCGAATGATACGCTTGAACGGACCGACCACTCGAATCCCTCATGATCTTTATCGAGATGCCGAGAAAAAATGGCGTAGATGGGGGGGACCGTAAACGCATCCGCAATCCCAAGAACAACCTCGTATGTATAGAGATGCCAAATCTCTCTTCCGAAAAAGAAAAACGCGATTGTCGAAAGGGCGCCTGCGGTATTTCCCAATACGAGCGACCAAAAATCATCAATCTCCCCTTTATTCCGATCGAGCCACTTACCGACGGGAAGCTGAAGAACGGACTTTACAATCCAATAGATCGCGAGTGAAAATCCGACCGTCTCGATGGAACCGCCACGAATATCATTGATGATAAATAAAGAATAAATAGGAACAAGAAATCCGAATGAGGTGACAAGAATGAATTCGGAAACAATGAAGACGGAAATGACCTGATTCAGGTTGAATAACTTCTTAAAAAAATGCATAGATAGAAATTGATTAAAAAAGCGCGGTCTGCGCGGTGATCATTTTCCGCTCATTATTGTTAAAAATTTTTACGACGCCGTATTCGCCGTCATATCCCGGCTCGATATGGAGCTCCCCCGCTCGCACGCGGCGAATCCCCTCCGCTATTTCCGGCAAGAGCGCATTCTTCAAATCTGAATCAGAGGTATCCATCAATACGGAAAATTCGCTGCCGAAAGACTCCACGCTCTTTTTATACTCTGCTTTCACACGTTTTGACGATGTTCCCAGATCAAGACTCTCTGCGATAATCTCATCCAGCGGCACAAGGCTTTTAAATGGAATTCTTCCGTCCGGTGTTATCCCCGCCGGCCGGTCTGCGAGCTCGTCAACGCGGTACATTACGCCTACGGTGAGCGGCTTCCCGCACTTCGGGCACATTTTTTTCACTTTTTTCGTTTCCTCGGGGCCGAACCGCACGCCGCAGGCCCGATGGCCGTCGTAGTGGTATTTCCCCTCCTCGGGGAAAAACTCAACGGTAAAAAGAAATTCTTTCGGATCTTTTCTCTTGATTGCCCCCGCGAGCATATCATATGAAAGCGAAGAAAGATCAAACACGTTCGCCTCGCGGCCGATCCGCTGCAAAGAATGGCTGTCGGAATTCGAAATAAACGAGATGCGGTCAAGCGCGGAGAGCCGCCAGTTCATCGCGGGATCAGACGAAAGTCCGGTCTCGATCGCGAAAATGTGACTCGCGTATTCGTCAAAGCATTCTTCGAGGGAATTGAATCCTGACATGGAGCCGAACACAGAAAACCACGGTGTCCATGCATGCGCGGGGATGACAACCGCGCGAGGATCGGCGTCAAACGCAATTTTTGCAAGTTCTTTCGCGCCGACTCCCACGATGGGGCGGCCGTCTGACTTTAAATTCCCCTGCCATCCGAGTACGGCATTGAATTTTTCAACGGATTCGATTGAAGGAAAGAAAAAAAGATTATGAATCCGCCGCACCTTGCCTCCTTTCGAGTAGATGCTTGAAATCTCAACGGTAAGGATAAAACGCGTTTTTGACGCCGGATGACCCCTGAGGGCAAAAAGACCCTCTTCCGCCGGCTCGAGTTTTGCCTTGATCTCTTGCATCCATTTAGGATGCGTAAAATCCCCGGTTCCCATGACGGTAATTCCCTTGATCCCGGCCCACGAATCAAGGTTTTCAAGCGTCATCTCTTTTGACACGGCGCGCGAATACGGAGAATGGATGTGGAAATCAGCGACAATTTTCATTGCCTTTTATTGTATGAGGTTTCCGGGCGAGCTACAACTCGCGACGGCGATACAAAAACTTGCCCAATTCAACCGCGAGGATATTGAATACGCCTACGGCGAATACGCTCAAAAACCACGGAAGCGGCAGGGACACGGTGTAAAAAATACGCTGAAAAAACGGTACGTAGACCACGAGGAACGTAAGAAAAATCCCGAATACGACGCCCGCGACAAGATAGAGGTTTGAAAACGGATTATACTCGAGTATGCTTTTTTTCAGACTCCGAAGCGAAAAAGAAAGAATAAGAGTGTAGGTGGCAACCGCAGTAAATATGAATGTTCGAACGAGGTCAGCCGGAAATCCCCAATGGAGCAGGAAATAATATAAGAAAAACAAGAGAAGCGATGTGGGAACCCCGATGGCAAAAATCAAAATCTTCATCTCGTTATCAAAAAGACTTCGGTGGAGCTGGCGCGGCCGCGCGCCGATATCATCAACCCCCTCTTCAAACGCAAGAGCGATCGCTGGAAAACTATCCGAAAAAAAATTTATATAAAGAATCTGAAGCGCGGTGAGCGGTAATGCAACACCCGCGATAATGGCGCCCCCTATAATGAGAAGTTCATCCAGTGAATTCGATAAAAGGTATACAATAACCTTTCGAATATTATCAAGAATCCGCCGCCCCTCTGACACCGCCTCCACGATCGTCTCGTAATTGTCGTCAAGAATGACAAGATCTGCGGCGCTCTTGGTAACGTCGGTGCCTGACCCCACCGCAACGCCGATGTCTGCGGCCTCAAGCGCTGGCGCATCATTTACGCCGTCGCCGGTGACCGCAACCACTTCCCCTTTCTCCTTATACAAATTCACGAGCATCATTTTTTGCTCGGGTGAGACGCGCGCGTATACCGCGGTCTCATCGGCGCGCGCCATGAGCTCTTCTTTTTTCAGGGAGTTTAAGTCTTCTCCGGTGAGAACCGCGCCCTCCCCGTCAACCATCCCGAGCTCGCGCGCGACCGCCTCTGCGGTCCCCCGATGATCTCCGGAAACTATAATCGTCTTCACCCCTGCGGCGCGTATGCGGTGTATCGCATCTTTCACGCCTGCGCGAATCGGGTCTTTAAGAATAAGAAATCCTTCGAATGTATAATCTCGGTCTTTGGGATAGGTTTCTGCCGCACCGAACGAAAAGGAGGAAATCCGTTCGAATTCCTTCGTCAGATCCCCAGAATGGGGCTTTGATGCGACGCCGATCACCCGACAGCCGGATATGGCTTTTTCTCCGACAAACACGTTTCCTTTTGCCTCTTCTTCGGAAGACATCCGCGCAAACGCAAATAACGCGTCGGGCGCTCCCAAAAGCACAAAACGTTTTTCATGGCCGGCTCCCGCAAAAACCGCAGAAAATTTTCGGCGCGCATCAAACGGCAATCGCTCAACAAGCGACTCTGTATCGGAAGAGCTAGTGGAAACTCCGTATGACTCTGCGCTCCGGAGAAGCGCTGATTCAAGCGGGTTTCCCACAATCCGCCAGAGCGCGGGAGAATCTGCCGGATTTTCAATAATCGCGGTTGAGTGAAGAAGCGCGTGTTCAATGATGCTCTTTTTTGCCTCACCGCCATCGTTCCCCCACGGATACACCTCGCTTAACGTCATGCGCGCTTCGGTGAGCGTTCCGGTTTTATCGGTCAATATGAGTGTTGTGGACCCGAGTGTTTCTGCGGCAAGCAATTTTCTTATAACGGCGTTTTGCTTTGACAGGCGCTCGACCCCAACCGAAAGAATTACGGTAAGCGCGATTGGAAGCCCCTCGGGAACCGCAGACACCGCAACCGCCACAGAGATGAGAAACATCTCAAATGGTTCATACCCGTAGCTCAATCCGACAAAAAACAAAAGAACAATGAGGGCGCCAAGCAGCACTCCGGCCCAGAGGGAAAAATGCGCGAGCGCAGCCTGTAACGGAGTCTTATTCCGTTCGCGATCGCGCGCGCGAATCAAAGATGAAATTTTCCCGAACTCGGTATGGGCGTCTGTTGCCGTGACCACCGCCTCGCCGGCGCCTTCCACCGCAAGAGTCCCGGAAAATACTGCCGGGGTCCTGTCGGGAAGCGGCGTTTTCGGAGGAAGCTCGCCAACGGTTTTTTCCTGCGGAACCGATTCTCCTGTGAGAACAGATTCGTCTATCTGGAGCGCGCTCGCGTAAAAAATCCTCGCATCAGCCGGAATACGGTCCCCGCGGGAAATCCGAATAACGTCCCCGGGGACGAGAAATTCCGCATCAATCTCTTCCTCCTTTCCGCCGCGCCTCACGCGAACGCGCGTCCTGATATAGGAACGAAGAAGTTCAAGAACCGACTCGGCTTTATACTCCTGCCAAAATCCAAGAAACGTGTTTACGGCAACAGCCGAAAAAATAACTCCCGCGTCTACCCACTCTTTGAGAAAAAGCGTCATTCCGCCGGCGACAACCAAAATAAGAATGAGGGGGCTCCGAAACTGATTTGCAAAAATCCGTACCCCGTTGAGGCGCTCGGCGGCGTCGATAATATTTGAACCAAAAAGAGAAAGCCGCTCTTTTGCCTCGTCCTCTGAAATCCCTTTGGGAGATGAGGAAAGCACCCGAAACGTTTCTTCGGGCGTCATGGACCAAAACGGATGCAGAAGGGTTTTTTCGGAAAGAGGCTCGCGACGGTCTTCCATGATTCAGGCGCCTAGCGCCCCATAAGAAGTAAATGGTATCCGATGCCACCCACCACGACGCAAAGAAGCACCGCGCGGGCAAGAAGTCCGTACCACGCGATGCGCTCGCCGCGGCGCGTTTTCATCACATAGTGCATGCAAAGAATGAGCGCGGCATCCACCCCAATCGCGATCGCTCCCACTATCGCAATCATGACAATGAAATCGGTAAACCCAAAAAGGTAAAAAGCGAGTGGAACACTATTCGCTCCGATCCACGCCCAAAGACGCGGCACGCCGAAATCAAGCTCAAGCATCATTTGAAACGTTTTCTGGAGCGCGACAAACGACGTAAACACCGCAAGGAGCCCCACGACAGCACCCAACACAATCACTTCTTCATCAACGGCGCCGAGAAGCCCTTGGAGCGCTTCGCGGCTTGTGAGCGCGCCGGAGACGCCGACGACCGCAAGAGAAAAGAAAAAATAGACGAGGGCGGGAAGAAGCGTTCCTGCGACCACGGCGATTTTTACTCTGCGTTCATCATTGCCGAGAAACGTAACGACATCGGGAATCAAAACTCCTCCCCACAGCGCAAAGAGCAAAATCCCATATGGAATAAAAAAATTGCCGGTGGTCCATCCCTGAAATTCCGCTACATTCGCGAGCGGGAATAAAAGATACACGAGGAATCCGATGAATAGGATGAGAAACGCGGTAAGAATTGCGTTTATTGCGGCTTCGCTCCGTATCGGGAAAAAAGTGATGAGGGCGCCTATGCCTGCGAGGAAAAATACGAGGTAAACATCGAACGACATCGCGCCCGTGGGAGCAAAGATCCACGCGCCCGCCCGAAGCGCGTCACCCAAAAAGCGCGACCCGAGGAGAAGATATACCAAAAGAGTGCCGATCGCGCTTGCCGCAATGCTCCCCAATGCGATATATTCCGCCCACTTCCCCAGATACATCCCCGCGTATCCCGGGAGACGATGCGCCTCTCCGGTTTTCGACACGACCTCCGCGTACGACAGATGGAAAAGAATGACCGCGGCGGTGAGAACGATGAGCTCCGCCGTGCCGAGCAACACCCCGGCGTGCGCGAATGAAAACGGAATCGCAAACATTCCTGCGCCGATGATCATGCCCGCAAGCATGAGAATTCCGCCGCAAAGCCTCAAAAAAGACATAGAAATAGTTAATCGGTATCCTGAATTTTCTCCTTATTGACAAGCTCGATCACTTTTTCGACGAGCCGCGCGGGGTCAGAATCAAATACGACTTTCCCGCGGCCGCGCCGCGCTTTTTCAAGAAGCGATTCAATTTCGTCAGCCATTCCTCCGGTACCAGTAAGAACGCCGATTGGTTTTTCGTCTTCAAACGCAATCGTAAACTCATTCAGCGTTCCCATCCGCCCGCACGTCACAAAAATTGCATCCGCGGTTCTGGTAAGAAGAAGATTCCTGCCGGAGTACCCGAACCCGGTATAGATAATGATATCGTGATAGTCAATCGGGAGACGGTATTTTTTCACGTGCTCTATTTCGGAGGATGCGGGCGAGACGCCGATCACGAAACCGTTTGCTTCTTTTGCGCCGATCGCGCCCCAAAACGGCGCGCCGGTCGTTGCGCCGGTGATCAAGACGCCGTTACGGCGCACGATCGCGCTACCGAGCGCTTTGGTGCGTTCAAGCGCATCCTCGGCGCAATGACCCGTCTCCGCCGCGCCTGAAATACACAGTTTATATTTTAAATGACTGTGAAGAATCTTGTTCATCCCGTTACCGCCAGAAGACCGCGGGCAGAAGCCCGCAGAGGAGTAAAATCCCATCTCTTAAAAAGTCCTAATGAATACCGTGGCTGGCGGGCCGCGGTAGCGGGATTCATACGCCGTTCTTCCATTCTACCCGAACCGTTTGCGCGAAACAAATCAACCCTTCGACTCTCCGGCCTAAAGGCCGGAGTATGCTCAGGGTTGATACTGAGCGGCGCCTTTACCCTCGCCTCAAAAGGCGAGGTTCGGGCGCCGCCGAATGTATCAAAGCGATACGGAATCGAAAAGCTGCGGCGCGTCTGCTTTGATGCCGAGGCGATCCCGAATTTCCTGCGTCAGGTGGAGCGCGGCGTCATCCTCTCCTTGGACAACGAATACGCGCCGCACATGCTCTCGCGCGCGCTCAATAAATGAAAAAAGTTGGGGGTTATCCGCGTGCGCGGAAAATCCGTTTATCTCGCGCACCTCCGCGCCGACCTCTATTCCATTCCCCAACACCCGCACAAATTTTTCTCCTTCAAGGAGCCGGCGCCCCAAAGAGCCCGCGGCTTGATACCCGACCACCACGAGCATATTCCTTGAATCGCCCAAGTAGCGGCGGAGATGATGGAGAATCCTACCGCCGGTCATCATGCCGGATCCCGCGATAACGACCTTCGGCGGCGAAATATCATTTATCTTTTTTGAATCGTCAACGGTCTCCGCGAGATGAAGTTTTTTAAACTGGAAAAGATGCGGATGCTTTGTGTAGAGCGACCGAATCTCGTCTTTATAATATGACGGATAGCGCTCGAATACGTGCGTAATCTTGATCGCAAGGGGCGAATCAACAAACACCGGAATATCGGGAATCCGCTTCTCGGCAAGCATTTCGTTTAAGAGGTGCAAGAGGTCCTGCGCGCGCTCTGTCGCAAACGCGGGAATCATCAAAACCCCCCCGCGAGCGGAAACGTCTTCTACGGCGCGCTCGAGAGAAATTTTCCGTGCTTCGTCTGACTCATGGGTTCTGTTCCCGTATGTTGATTCGATCACGAGATAATCCATTTCTTGAACGGATTCCGGCGGCGGCAAAAGAACCGACGGCGTATTGCCGAAATCGCCCGAGAAAAGAATCCGCTTCCCCTCGGCGCGTATGTCCACGAATGCGGACCCCAAAATATGCCCCGCGTCGCGAAACATGACCCTCATATCGCCGAAGGAAAATTCGCGGCCATACGCGCGATCCTCCCAGAGGGAAAACGCTTTTTTGATATCTTCCTCTCCGTATATCTGATCCCCTTCTTTTTCCGAAAGAGTAAGCGCGTCTTCAAGAAGAATCCTCGCGATATCGCGCGTGGGCGCCGTAGAATAGATCGTCCCGCGAAACCCGTCCTTCACGAGCTTCGGAATCCTGCCGACGTGATCTATGTGCGCGTGCGTGACAAAAAGCGCGTCAATCTCGCTCGGAGAAAATTGAAACGGTTTTTTGTTAAGCGCGGGACACTCCTCGCACCCTTGAAAAAGCCCGCAGTCAACAAGAATTTTTTTATTTTCTGCTTCGAATAGATAGCAGGCGCCCGTCACCTCTCGCGCGCCGCCGTGAAAAGAAAGATTCATACAACAGCTATTCTCTTATACTACCGGCTTATGTTCATATCATCAAACAAAAAAGAACGCCCCGACACTTGGCCGGGGAATTCTTGAGAGAGGAATCAGGCTTTAGACCACTCCTTTGTCAAGGCAAAAAGGCAAAGAAGTGTGCGTCTTTTTATTATACCACCTAACCACGCGCACACACAGTCTCATATCCACAGGACGCAAAAACGCTTACACATTGCGCTTTGAAAACCAGATAAAAGAGGAGTACGATAATTGGGCAGAAAATATTCCTTAGTTCAACGGGTCTCGCGCGAAATCCGTCCTCGTAGTTCAATGGATAGAACGCAGCCCTCCGAAGGCTGTAATGGCAGTTCGAATCTGCCCGAGGGCATTTCTATAAAACGAAAAATCCCCTAGCAATAGCAAGGGGATTTTTCGCAGTTTTGATTCCGCGATTTTTTTTACACTGAGTGGTAGCCCTTCGATTCCGTTTCAATCCGCCGAGGACACTTCAACCTCTATAACGGGGACAAGCCCCACGCTTTGTAGTCGAAGTGCAAAGAGCGGATCACGGAATCAAAACTGCGGGGGATCT
>Ga0209542_10004007_pt1 | contig 30754 bp, 30 predicted proteins | sample RifCSPhighO2_01_FD_184028 | JGI IMG/M metagenome (GOLD analysis project Ga0209542, IMG submission 184028) | Soil microbial communities from Rifle, Colorado - Rifle CSP2_plank highO2_0.1 (SPAdes) (version 2) | ecosystem: Environmental > Terrestrial > Deep subsurface > Rock core/Sediment ... | reverse complement strand
TCTATTATTTACTTTCTCCCTGGCGGATAAGTCTTGGTCTTTCAAGAGACAGTCTGAAGACTCTTTTATCTTACGGGGTTTTATACCAGTCAAAAACGTTTCTGTCTCTGATTAAAGATAACCTTCTGACGATCTTTTTGTCCGGGCTGCCCGGGGTCGGGACATACGGTCTCGGACAGATTGGCTGGTGGCAACGCTGGGCCTACAGTCCTTACAGTTTTATTGTGAACAGTGTCACAAAAGTGACCTTTCCGACATATTCCCGGGTCCAGGACGACAAAGTGAGGCTTCGGGCAGGAATCGAACGTTCCTTATACCTTGTGAGTCTAGTCATGTTTCCGTGTCTCACGGTTATGATGGTATTAATATCAAAAATCCTGGTTCTATTTCCAAAATACAGTGTTTGGTCAGATGGGCTGCCCGCGTTTTATTTTTTCTGCGCCGGAGCGGGAATCTCGGCCATGTCGGGGATTTTGGTTAATACCCTTGACGCCACCGGTCATGTCAAGACGACCTCCGTTTTGATGGCTTTTTGGATCCTGCTTATATGGCCGCTGACGATAATAATGGTTAATTTGTACGGGTTTAACGGTGTGGCTGTCGCGCCGTTTTTGGTTAGCCTGACTGTCGGATTGACCGCCTTTTTAGTCAATCGAATCGTAAAGTTTGATTTTTTGGGAAGTTTTCTAAAACCGCTATTTGCCAGCGTGGTCATGGCCGGAGGCATGGTTGTTATCGGAAAAATGACGCCCGTCAATGTCTTTACGGTCATTTTAACCGGGGCTACCGGTGCTATAATTTATCTCGTGACTGTTTGGCTTATTGACAGGGAAAAACTAATGGACAACGCCAGGGTAATTTTGTTTGCTTTTAAAAAATGAGTAAAATATCTGTTGCTGTCTTAACCTACAACGAGGAAAAAAACATTAAAGACTGTTTGGAATCAGTTCGTGAAATGGCCGACGAGATTGTTTTGGTTGATGAAAGATCAACTGACAGGACGGTTGAGATCGCCAAAAAATATACAAGCTCTATCACCCTAGTTGATCATGGGACCACCGCCGGGCGAACCCACGACACGATGTTTCACAAGCACAAACAGTTGGCAATTGAAAAGTGCCGGGGGGACTGGATTTTCCAAATCGACGCGGATGAAAAAGTTACCCCGGAGTTGGTTAGGGAAATTAAAAAGACTGTGGAGGCTCCCTTTGCCAATGGTTATAAAGTCCCGCGGAAGAACAGAATGTTTGGCAAATATTTAGAGCACACAGGTTGGTATCCGGATTACCAGATAAAACTTTTTAAAAAGGGTAAAGGCCGGTATCCCTGCAAAAGCGTCCATGAACAAATTGAGATCGACGGTGAAATCGGAACTTTAAAAAACGACTTACTGCATGACCATTATAAATCCGTCGAACAGTTCATCGACCGGATGAACAGATATACATCAAACGACGTTGAGTTTATGATTGCCAAAGGGGAAGGCAGTGTCGTCTTGGCTGACGCCATCAAATTTCCCCTCGATGAGTTTTTAAAAAGGTTTTTCTACTGGGAAGGTTACAAGGATGGTTTGCATGGTCTGGTTCTGTCACTTCTTAAAGCCGCTGACCGGGAAATTGTCTTTGCCAAACTTTGGGAGAAACAAGGTTTTACTGAAACAGCAGACAAAAATTTCTTACAGGCTTTCTATTTCCAGCTGAAAAAATCGGCAAAAGATTTTAAGTACTGGCAACTTTATGTAGAGCAAAACCCGGTAAAGAAATTGCTGGGTAAAATTATATGATTAGCGCCATAACTTTTATATACTGGCCGGAAGAAGTCCAGGTTTTGGAAAACTGTCTGAAGAGTCTGTCGTTTTGCAAGGAAATAATAGTTATTGACAACGGGGCCCCGCCGGAGGTTTTTAACATTGCCAAAAAATACACCGACAAAATTTATAAAAGTGGGGATCAAAGCTTTGCCGCCCGGCATAATTTGGGCAAAGAGAAGGCAACAGGGGACTGGCTTTTATATGTCGATTCTGACGAAAGAATCTCCAAAAAGTTAGCCCAGGAAATTACAAATATTAAGGGCGATCTTTCGGCCTATAAATTATTGAGAATAAATTATTTCTTGGGTAAGGAGGTTAAGTTCGGAGAAAATGTTCCGGAATACGTAACCCGTCTGTTTCAAAAGGATAAACTTCTCGAATGGGCCGGCGATATTCACGAATCATCAAAAGTTCAAGGCGAAGTTGGAAAGCTTGACGGGCCTTTGTATCATTTGACCCATCGGGACATTTTTTCCATGGTCGCAAAAACCATCAACTTTTCGGAAAGAGAAGCCGATCTTAGGTTAAAAGTTGACCATCCATCAATTGTTTGGTGGAGATTAGTCCGCGTCATTTTGACGGAACTTTTCAATCGACTGGTTAAAATGCAGGGGTTTAGGCAGGGAACCGAAGGGTGGATTGACGGCTTATTACAGAGTTTTTCTCTGTTTATTGTTTATGCCAGGCTTTGGGAAAAGCAGCAAAAGACCCCCCTGTCTCAAAAGTACAAAGAGTTGGATGAGAAAATATTATCCGGGCTTATATGAAAGCAGGCTTGTTTAGTCCATACTTAGAAACGATGGGCGGCGGGGAACGATACTTCGTGACTACCGCGGAATTTTTTTTAAAACAGGGATACCAAGTCGATCTGTTTTGGAAAAAGGAAACTGACACGGCTAAGATTTATGACCGGTTTGGAATTGACATTAAAGGGGTCAATTTTGTCCCCGATCTTTTTAGCAACAACGAGAATCGTTTGGGCAGGTATCTGGCCACAACTAAATACGACGTCCTCTTTTTTTTATCAGACGGCAGCCTACCGATAAGTTTTGCCAAAAAAACTATCATCCACTTCCAGGTACCGTTCACCCAGGTTAAAAGGAATTTACTGACTCACCTAAAACTTAGAAACGCCGTCGTAATTTGTAACTCAATGTTTACAAAAAGGCACATTGACGTATCTTATGGCATAAACAGCGAGGTAATTTATCCGCCGGTTGATGTCGAAAATTTTTTGCCGGGTAATAAAGAAAATATCATTTTAGGAGTCGGACGTTTTTTTGCCCCCCTTCATCCTAAAAAACAGGAAGTCATGGTCGAGGTATTTAAAAAGTTAAAAAAAGTTGGTTGGAAATTAGTTTTAATCGGGGGAGTGACCGGAGTTGAATCCCAAAAACTGGTAGAAAATTTAAAAAGTCTGGCCAAGGGAATGGATGTTGAGATAATTACAGACAGCAGCTTACCCTTGCTTAGAGATTACTACGGAAAAGCAAAAATTTTTTGGCACGCCGCGGGATTTGGAGAAGATCTCAACTCTCATCCTGAACGGGCGGAACATTTCGGGATGACAACGGTCGAAGCCATGTCGGCAGGTTGTGTTCCCATTGTCTATTCGGGCGGTGGGCAGAGGGAAATCGTGGAAAACGGAAGTAATGGCTATCTCTGGACAGACGTTGACGAGTTAATTAACTACACGACAAGACTTATTGACGACGATAAGTTAAGAGAGTCTTTGGTCCGGATGGCTACTCTTCGGGCAAAACTATACAGCAAAGAAAATTTTTTCAAGGCAATGGATAAGATAGTATGAGTATTCTTCCTATTCCTACAGATACAATTGTGGGGATGTTTCACCCCTGGAGGGATTTTTTCGGCAACCTCCCCTTTAAAAATTTTATCCTTACTGACCCGGTCAGACAGCAGTATCCCTGGCGGGAGTTGGCCGTTGATCTTCTAAAAAAATTGGAGCTGCCGTTATGGAACCCGTACAACTTTGCCGGGACGCCGCTTTTGGCCAATATTCAATCGGCGGTCTTTTACCCCTTAAATATTTTATTTTACCTTTTAAGTTTTCCGCACGCCTGGTCCATTTATATTTTAGCCGCTCCGGTTCTGGCGGCGTTTTTTATGTATCTGTATCTTCGAAACTTAAACCTAAACAAACTCCCGGCCCTGTTTGGCTCGCTGACATTTGCCCTATGCGGCTTTAATATCGCCTGGCTTGAGAACGGGGTTTTGACCCATACCCTTCTCTGGCTGCCGCTCATCTTATGGTCTATGGACAGAAGGAAATCCCTGGTTTTCCTTTTTGCCATGTTTTCGTCGTTTACTGCCGGCCACTGGCAAACATTTTTCTACGTCTTTTTGTTTTCTCACGTTTACCTGTTCCTTCGTAGCAGACGTTCCCTTCTAAGATTTTTTATTTTAGACGCGATCTTTTTAGTTTTGGCCTTGCCCCAACTATTGCCATCGCTTCAGTTTATTGGCTTATCCGGCCGGTCGCAGGACCAGCTCTGGCAAAACGTTGCCGGGTGGTTTATTCCCTGGCAAAACCTAGTCCAGTTTATCGCCCCGGATTTTTTTGGCAACCCGGCGACTTTAAATTACCGGGGGATCTTTTCCTACCAGGAGTTTGTCGGATACCTGGGAATCCCGGCTTTTGTTTTTGCGATATCCGCCATTTTTATAAAAAGAAAGATAGTGTGGTTTTTCCTGGGAACTGTTGTTGTCGGGCTAATCTTTGCCCTGCCGACGCCGCTTGCAAAATTACCCTTCGCCTTAAATCTTCCCTTAATATCGTCGTCAATGCCGACAAGACTTTTGTCGATAATTGATTTTAGTTTGGCAGTCTTAGCCGCTTTCGGCTTTCAAAAGTTTAATAAGAAGCTTTTTGCAATTTTTCTTTTCTTTTTTGCCCTTTTGGGGGTACTTTCTCCGTCCCGGTATTTACTTTTACCTTTTGCGCTGTTGATCGCCACTTTTGTTCTCAAGAAATACTCCTGGCTACTAATTGGCCTATTACTTTTGGACCTTGGCCGGTTCGGGTTTAAGTATTTGCCGATTACAGATTCCAAATACTTATATCCCGAGACTAAAGTCACCAGATTTTTGCAGGAAAATACCAAAGATAACTATTTTCGGTTCATGACCTTAAGCGACGAAATATTCCCTCCCAATTTTAATGTCATTTATCGAATACAGAGCGTCAATGGCTATGACCCGCTTTATCTAAAGGCTTATAGCGACTTGGTCGGGGGCGGAAACAGAATCATTGTCCCCAAGGATTATAAAAATCCTGTATTTAATGAACTTGGAGTTAAATACATCCTGTCATTTGAAGATATCTCCGGCCCCGCCTACGTACTGGTTATGGAGGAAGGGAAAACAAAGATATTTGAAAACAAGAATGTTTCTCCCAGAGCCTATTTGGAATCGGGGGGAGAGGCAAAGATAACTTTATATTCAGAAAATGTTGTGATTATAAAAACATCCTCGATGATAGCGACAACTTTAATTTTGTCTGACATGTATTACCCGGGCTGGAAAGTGTCGGTTGACGGGGTCCTTTCAAAAATTACTCCCACGCCCTATAATTTCCGTAGTGTTGAGCTGTCACCCGGCGATCACGAAGTCATTTTTAAAATGAGTTTACTATGAATTACTCAGTCGTTATCACCAATTGGAACGGGGCAGATGTTTTAAAAAAGAATATCCCAAAAGTCGCGGCTGCGGTATCAGATGCCCTGGAACTTATAGTAGTTGATGATTGTTCTACCGATGACAGTGTCAAGGTTTTGCAAGACATTGCCAAAGAGTTTAAAAATTTGAAAATCATCAAAAAGGAAAAAAATGAGGGGTTTAGCTCGACGACAAACTTAGGAGTAAAATCAGCTCGTGGTGATCTGGTTCTCCTTTTAAATAGTGACGTTATCCCCAGACCGGGTTTTTTAAAACCGGTTTGGCCGCTTTTTCAAAACGAAAAACTCTTTGCTGTTGGGTTACATGATAAGAGTTTTGAAAAAGACGGGAGAATTGTTTCCCGGGGGAGGGGAGTGGGCAAGTTTATTCGGGGATATCTAATGCACCGGCCGGGAAAGATCACCTCCGGTCCAAGTTTGTGGGCCAGCTGCGGCAGCGGGGTTTTTAGACGTGATCTCTGGCTTAAAATTGGCGGGTTGGATACGATTTATAATCCCGCCTATGGTGAGGATTGGGATCTGGGCTACCGGGCGTGGAAAAAAGGTTTTGAAATTTTGTTTGAGGAAAAAGCCGTCGTCGAACATCGCCATGAAGAAGGGGCCCTGCGAAAAAGATACTCACCGTTTTACCGCCGGAGTATAACTTTTCGAAATCAAAACATTTTTATCATCAAAAATATTGGGGACCCGAAATTTATTTTGAGTTATCTGTTGTTTTTACCATACCACCTGGTTTACCAGGCAGTTAAACACTCTGATTCGGCTTTTTGGTATGGATACCTGCTTTTTTTAATAAAGATTTTGACCATTAAACGGCCTGAATTTATTAAAACCGATGCGGAAATTATTAATATATTTTCGCCGGAGTTTGAAATGAAAAATGAAGAAATCTTTTAAACTATCAGTTCTCATGCCGGTTTTTAACGAGGTAAAAACAATTGACACCATTGTCAAAAGAGTCCTAAAGCGACCGGAAGTTTATGAACTAATAATTGTCGATGACGGCTCGACAGACGGAACAACCCGAAAACTGACGATGAAGGACAAGAGGGTAAAAATTATTTTCAAAAGAAGAAATGAGGGAAAAGGAGCGGCAATCATAACCGCTTTGGAAAGGGCCACAGGTACTCATGTCATTATTCAAGATGCGGATCTGGAATATGATCCCGATGATTACCAACAGATGGTCAAACCCATCCTGAACGGAAATGCCGAAGTGGTGTACGGATCCAGATTTATCGGTCCGCACCGGGATATGCTTTTTTGGCACAAAGTCGGCAATGATCTAATTAATTTTTCCATTGACATCTTATTTGATTCCATAATTTCCGACTGCGAAACCGGTTATAAACTAATACCTGTAACTTTACTTAAATCTCTGAAACTTGAGGCAAAAAGATTTGATTTTGAAATTGAGACCACCTGTAAGATTTTAAAAAGGGGGATAAGGATTTACGAAGTCCCCATTTCCTACACCGGCCGGGAATACAAAGACGGAAAGAAAATCGGTTTTAAAGACGGGATAATTGCTTTACTTCGGGTTTGGCAATACCGATTATTTGTATGAAAATAAAGTTACTCTTTGGGCTCATAATATTTCTGGCATTTTTTTTGAGGTTTTGGGACTTGGGCAAAAACCCGCCGGGAATAAATCTCGACGAAGCGGCCATTGGCTACAACGCTTATTCAATTCTTAAGACCGGTCGGGACGAATATGGCCAATTCCTACCGCTGCAGTTTCGCTCGCTTGATGATTACAAACCGCCGCTCTATATTTATTTGACCGTTCCTACGGTTGCAATTTTTGGCCTCAATGAATTTAGCGTTCGGTTGCCCTCGGCGTTATTGGGTGTGGGAGCGGTTGTTCTTGTTTATTTTTTGACAAAAGAACTTTTAAAAGATTCCGGATCCGGCCGAAGCGAAGTTATCGGTTTAGTGGCCTCGGGGTTATTGGCTATTTCTCCGTGGCATCTTCAGTTTACCCGGACAGCCTACGAAACCGGCAGTCTGGCCTTTTTTACCACCGGAGGTCTGCTTTTTTTTCTGTACGGAATTAAAAAGAGACCATACCTAATTCTCTCGGCTGTTTTTTTTGGTCTGGAACTTTATCTATACCAGGCGGCAAAAGTCTTTGTTCCGTTGTTTGTCATTGTTCTGACTCTTGTTAATCTAAGAAAGTCGCTAATTGTTTTTTGGCTGGTTTTTACCCTCTTTTTATTGCCGCAGGTCTATTTATCGATAACTCCCCAAGGTCAGTTAAGAGCCCGGGGTACGAGCATTTTTCAGGACGTTATCCCACATGTTGTTAATTTGAGGTACAAGACCGAAGACTGGTTACGAAATGACAATAAATCGGCCACGATTTTCCACCCGGAATCCTTTGCCTATCTGCCAACGGCCATTAATAATTATTTCCTTCATCTGTCGCCGCAGTTTTTTTTCGGATTCAACCTTGGCCCAAAAGTTAATTATGCGGATAATATCGGGCTAATGTATTTATGGGAAGCCCCATTACTTCTTGCCGGCTTGTACTTTTTGATAAAAAGTAAAAAAAACGCTTTACTTCTTGGGAGTTGGATCTTACTTGCGCCCGTGGCGGCGTCAATTACCATAAATTTGCCATCAGCAGTTCGGACCGCCGTTTTTTTGCCGGCTTTGCAAATAGTAACTGCCTTGGGCGCTTTTGAGATTTTTAAAAAATATAAAAAAATTATGTATGCCTTTTGTCTTTTGGCCTTCGCCTTTCTTATATATTATCTGCATATGTATTATGTCCACGCCCCGATTTCTCAGGCTAAAAACTGGTATCAGGGATACAAGGAAATAATTTTAGATTCTGCAAAACTTGCCCCAAATTATAACCGGGTCTTAGTTTCCAATAAGCTGGATCAAAGCTTAAACTTCTATCAGTTTTACTTAAACTATGATCCTAAGAAATATCTTCAGGTTGACGGCGGGCGGGTGAGCGGGGGATTCACCGAAAACGACAATCACCTTGGGAACATGTATTTTCGCCGGGATTTAAATTTTGAGAAGGAGCGGAAGACCCCCGGAACTCTCTTTGTGGGGATAAAAGAGGAGTTTTCCTCGGGGGCAAAAATTATTAGAGAGTATAAATTTTTAAACGGGGAAGTAGCTGCCATTATTGCCGAATGAAAAAATCTTTAATAATTTTCTTTATTCTTCTCTTAGCCGCGTTTCTTCGACTCTATAGAATTATGGAGGATCCCCCGGCCCTGTATTGGGATGAAGTGGCAATTGGCTACAACGCCTATTCCATAAATCAAACCGGGAAGGATGAATGGGGAATTTCGTGGCCGGTGCTATTTAGGTCTTATGATGACTACAAACCGCCGGTCTATATTTACACCGTGGCCCTCTTCCAAAAATTTTTGGGTCCGACGGATTTTTCTGTTCGGTTGCCGTCAGCTCTGGCGGGAATATTGACCGTAGCGTTTCTATATTTTTTGGTCTATGAGCTGACTAAACGCTTTTCTGTGTCTGCAATTTCGGCTCTAATGCTAGCGATAAGTATGTGGCACATCCAGTTTTCCCGCGCCGGCTTTGAGGCCAATTTGGCTCTTATGTTTGTTGTTCTTGGTATTTGGATGTTTTTACTTTCTTTAAGAGTAAATATCAAATTATTATTTTTAAGCTTTATATCTTTTGGTCTGTCAACCGCCACCTACCACAATGCCAAGATTTTTGTCCCTGTCTTTTTAATAATTTTGATGGTGTTGTTTTATGACAAGATTAAAAAAAATCTAAAAGCGGTTGCCTTAATAGGCTTAATAACTTTTATTTTCTATCTGCCATTTTTACCGGCTTATTTTTCCCGGGAAGGTCAACTTAGGGCCACGGCTGAAAGTATTTTAAATCAAAAAGGGAATCTCCTTTTAAATTTTCAGCAAAATTTTCTGGTTAACTTCAGTTTTGATTATTTGTTCTTCCACGGTGACCAGGCCGGCCGGCATTCCGTCAAAAAACTCGGGGAGTTATATGTTTGGCAGCTGCCGTTTATCCTTATTGGTTTATATGATCTGATAAAACACCGGTCTAAATTATCAGTCATTATTTTTGCCTGGTTAATTTTAGGAGCTATTCCGGCCGCAGTGACAAAAGTCTCCCCCCACGCCCTTAGAGCCTTGTTATCGGTTGTCCCCTGGCAAATTTTAACAGCCGTAGGGTTGGTAAAAATTCCGAGATTAATCCCCCTAACTGTACCCGTGGTTGTTTTTTCCTTGCTTTTATATCTACATTTGTATCATATTCATTACCCCGTGGCTTATGCCGCTGACTGGCAGGACGGATATGCCCAGACAATTTCGTACCTTAAAAGTGAAGAAAAAAACTACGAAGAAATCTACATTCACGACAGCCTACCGGAAGAGTATCTCAAGTGGTACACTCTGGCAAAATCCGAAAAGTTATTCAGGCGCGATCTTCTCACCCTTCCGATAAAAAAATACCCGGGCAAAAAATCGCTAATTGTGGCCCCCCCTTATATGGTTTCAAAAGACATTAAAGTAATAAAGGAGATAAAGATGTATGGCGGTGATGCCGTCTATAAATTATATGAATTTTGAATTTACCTGTACGGCTTCAAGAATAATCATGGACTTACCCCATCTAATCTGGGAAGCAGAATCCGCCGATCCCCAGGGGCAGATTTTTATAACCAGAATGTTTCACAACAAGGTCGGCTTTTTATTAGGTAATTATTTAAGGTGCTATCTGTCTTATTTTTCCCCGGAGTACATTGCCTCTTTTTTGACAATCTTCGGGGCCATACTCTTTTTTATCGGAACCTACCTTTTGATTTTGAAAAAGTCCAAATTGATTTCGGTACTCTTACTTTTTCCCATTCCGGCACTATTGGAGTTTTTTCCGTTTACGGTAAGAGGACTAATTCTTTTGGGAGGCTATGTAATTATTATCATAGCCGGACTATATTATTTATATGCAGGAAGAAAACCTAAAAATTGACGAGGTCACAATAAATTATATTCACGGCGGCCAAGGGGATATACTCATACTCTTTCCCGGTTGGCCGGGTAACTTTTCAGTTAATGACAAAGACCTGGAATTTTTCAGCCGGTACTTCGAAGTGTTTGCCGTAAATATTCCCGGCTTTGGAAAATCCGGAGCAATTAACGATGGCCCCACTCTTAATAAGTTGATGGCGGTCATAACTGAGTTCATTAAAAAAAAGGGTCTAAATAAATATTCCCTAGTAGGTTTTTCTTACGGCGGGATGATCGCCTTGAAATTGGCTTCACTTCACCCGGAAAAAGTTAATAGGTTAATCGTTGCTGCCCCCTTAATAAACTTCCGTTACTTTGAACTCAAAACTCAATTCATCATTCGGCTATTAATCAGTTTGAGGAGTGTTTTAACCAAATTTATTCCCCAGATTATAAAAAACGATAGAATTGTAAACAAGTTCTATTACTTTATATCCAATTACCATTACAAAAGCGGTGACTTGGAAGATTATAATCGCAATGTAGCAAATATCAGGGCAATGAATGTAAACTCGTGCATCGATATGTTTGCCTTTCTTCCGGGCGTAAACCTCTTAAGTGATTTAAAATCAGTAAAAGCAAAAACTTTGATGCTTTATGGAAAAAGGGATGATTTTATGATCGATTACAGTCGTGAAGTTGGTAATGCCATGCCAAATTTTGACTTAAAGTGCATAGATTGCGAGCACTGGGATATCATTTTGGAGTATGGAAGTGATAACCTGGTAAAATTTTTGAAAGAATGAAGAAACTAATCCTGCTTTTTATTGTGGTCCTGGCCTTTTTTCTAAGGGTATACAAAGTGGATGAAGTCCCGCCGAGCTTGTACTGGGATGAGGCGAGTTTGGGATACAATGCATACAGTATCGCTACTACTCTTCATGATGAACACGGGGAGTTTTTGCCGATACAGCGGTTCATGGCTTTTGGCGACTATAAACCGCCGGGTTATATTTATGCGGCGGCGGTCTCTATAAAACTTTTTGGTCTTTCGGAGTTTTCTATCAGATTGCCATCAGTTCTTGCCGGGACCCTTCTTGTAGTTGTCTGCTACTTTTTAGTCAAAGAACTTGGTCTGGGTAAAAAGTCAGCCTTTATTGCCTCAACAATACTGGCAATTTCACCCTGGAGTTTACAGATGTCCCGGGCAGCATTTGAAGGAAATCTCGCCACACTTTTCTCAGGTTTAGGGATTCTATTTTTTCTTATAGCAGTTCGTACAAAATCGGTGTCTCGCTATCTTCTATCGTCATTATTTTTTGCGGCGGCAATGTATACTTTTAACTCTCACCGGGTTTTTGTCCCCCTTATCATTACAGCCCTTGGGCTTATATATCTTAAAGATATACTTAATCAAAAAAGAAAGCTGATTGTTTTTGGACTGGCACTAATTTTTCTTCTTGCTCCCTTATTTCCATACCTTACAACCAAAGAAAGCCGGTTAAGATTTGAGGAGGTATCCTGGACAAAGGATTTAACCCCGATAGAATTATCAAACCGGAGAATTGAGACAGACGGTAACACATTGCTCGCAAAAATTATTCACAACCGTCGGGTCATATGGGGTCAGGAATTTTTAAAACACTACTTCGACCATTTCAAAGCCGATTTTTTGTTTATAAGCGGTGATATCAACGAACGGTTGTCTACAAGAACTGTCGGAGTTCTTTACTTAATTGAACTGCCGTTTCTACTTATTGGCCTTTACTTCTTAATTAAAAATAAATCAAAAACTGCCGCTATACTTTTTGCTTGGCTAATTCTCTCTCCGGTTCCGGCGGCCATGGCTCGGGAAACGCCCCACGCCCTGCGGTTTTTAAATGTTTTGCCGGTTTTTCAAATAATTACAGCAGTGGGTATTGGTTTGGCATTAAAAATTAAGTATCTAAAATTTATTATTCCCGCTCTTTATCTTTTGAGTTTTAGTTACTATATTTTTGATTACTATAACTTTTATCCGACCAGAAGCGCCGGTTACTGGCAGTATGGGTACAAGGAGGCAGTCAAAGAGGTAAGTCGGTTAGAAGACCAATACCCTTGTGTTTGGGTAACCGAGGATGCCGGCAGGCCTTATATCTATTTTCTTTTGTACAATAAATACCCGCCGGAAAAATATTGGGCTAACCGTAATGTTTCCCGTGACTGGTTTGGTTTCTGGACGGTTCATAACTTTGACAAGTATTATTTTGGGACAAACCCGGGTACTTGTTTGAAAGTCAACTATGTTGATAATAAGTTTATTATTACTGATCTATAATTTATTGTCCTGGATCCTACTATTTAGAGATCTGTGGACGCTTGAGGTCATCGCCACAAAATTTTACCCCCAGTGGTCGGGGGTTATTTATTCCCTGGAAAACTTCTTGCAGATTTTTAAATTAAACACTGTCCCGACAGTTGCTTTTATTCTTATTATCACCGGTCTATTTTATTTTTATTTTAAAGTCATAAAGCAGGCAGTATCCATAAAATTTGTGATTATCGGTGCGATTTGTTTTCAGGCGATTGCCTTTTTTTCCTACCCGATTCTTTCCACCGACGTTTTAAGTTATATCCTTTCGGATCGGATTGCCGTTGTTTATAACGAGAATGTCTGGACCACAAAACCTAACAAATTTGTCAATGATCCGTACTTTTATTTGGTTTATCCAATCTATAAAGATGCTGACTGGACTAATATGACAAGAATTTACGGCGGAATAAACCAGGCGATTTACTCTCCGGTGACAGCCTTTACCTCGGCAGTTTTTGGAACAGATTTTATTGCTAACCTTATTGCCCATAAACTTGTTGTCTTTCTGTTTGTAATTGGAACTTTAGTCTTAATTCCTTTTGCCGTTATATTCTTTAATCCGTTGTTTATTATCGAAACGGTGGGGTCCGGCCACAACGACATAATTATGTTATTTTTCACTGTATTGTCTCTTAAATTCTTTAACAAAAATTATTTTTGGGCCGCGGGTTTATTTTTGGGCATGGCCACACAGGTTAAAAATGTTGCGATTCTCCTCTTTATATTTTTGGCTTTAAAACTTTTATCCGATCTTAAAATAAAACAGCTATTAGCCTTTACCCTTTTATACTTCGGAACCGTTTTATCTGTGTATTATTTCATGGGAGTAAACCCTGTGGACACGATTATAAGAACTGCCGGAAGCATCAATGTCTACTGGCAGTCACTCCCGATGATAGTCAGATCCCCCGCCTTAAATTATTTATTGTTAATATTTCTTGGTTTCCAAACCGTAAGGACATTGATTTTCCGTAAGAATCCGGTTGAGATTTATGCCCAGACACTAATGATTTATCTTTTATTTTTCCTGGCGGCCTTTTGGAACTGGTACCCGATCTGGCTATTGGTTTTGATACCCTTTTTACCGGAGAAATCGGGGATCAAGCCCTATATCCTGGCCTTTACCTTTACCTCAATGCTAGGATATGCGGCTTATTGGCTCTCACTGAGATTCAATTATCAATTTTTCCTTTGGCCAGCTATAATATATGGAACAGTTCTTTCTGGCCCGGCACTTATATGTTTACAAAACATAAAAAAGAAATACTTATAGCCATTGGCTTAATAGTTACATATTTGCTGACGAGATTAATAAACCTCACAATTCTTCCCATATTTACCGATGAAGCCATCTATTTGCGTTGGAGCCAGATCATGGCAACGGATGCGGCTTTAAGGTTTTTGCCCTTAACCGATGGCAAACCACCGTTATTTTTCTGGCTAATGATGGTTCCGATCAAACTATTATCCGGTTTTGACATTTTATATGCCGGCCGTTTGACAAGTGTTCTTAGCGGACTGTTGGGGCTGTCAGGAGTGGCATTTACGGCCTGGACATTGTTCAAAAGTAGAAAGATTTCACTTCTTGCTTCTCTGTTCTACCTTCTTTCTCCGTTCACCTTTGTCTATGACAGGATGGCCATGGCCGACAGCCTACTGGCCGGTCTTTTCATCTGGGCAATGGGCCTTTCAATTATGCTTGTCAAAACTGCAAGACTTGATGTTGCTTTACTTTTGGGAATAGTTAGCGGGCTGGGATTGTTGACTAAAACTCCGGCAATTTTTGTTTTTATTCTATTCCCGGTACTGTTTCTTTTGCGTCCCAATAAACTAATTAAAACCGGCTTGTTGGTTTTATTGAGCTTTGGTCTTGCCGAGATGTTTTTTTCCATCCTTCGGCTGTTCCCGTTGTTTAACATGATCGCGTCCAAAAACGGGGAGTTTACCATCGGATTTACCGAATTTTTAAAACAACCCTTTGGCTTAACGTGGGGCAACCTGAAAAGTCTTCTGTATTGGGAATATTTTTATTTAACAATACCTGTAACAATTCTTATCTTTTATGCCGTTTATAAAAGTTTGAGAAAAAATTTTTTTGAAATAATAATTCTTGCCTCTTACTTTCTTCTTCCTACAATTGCCATGGCAACGTTTAATAAGGTAATTTATCCCCGTTTTCTTCTAATGTTTACCTTGCCATTATTTATTATTGCGGCCTACGGATTGTCATTTTTAAAAAAAATATTTTACTTGCCTGTCTTTTTGATTGCGGTTGGCACAATCTTTATGCTTATTGTCAATCCGGTTCAGGCACCACTACTTCAGGCTGATCGTAATCAATACATCGACGGTTGGGCGGCAGGGTACGGGATAACTGAAATCCGCCAATATCTAAAAGACAAATCAGGAACTTTGGCTACGGAAGGAACTTTTGGCTTGATGCCGTTTTCCTTGGAACTGTACCAAAAGGAATTTCCGAATGTTGAAATAAAACCATATTGGCCATTGCCCGAAAAACTCCCGCCAGAAACCGACTATCTCATTGTCTACCAACGTCATGACTATCCCAAGGATTACAAGCTGCGCGAGATCCTCCGTTTTCGGCAGGGTAACAGTAACGATTATTTGAGACTTTACAAAGTACTGTAACTATGGACCTTCTTAAAAAAAATTGGGTCACTTTGGTTTTCTTAATCATAGTCGTGGTTGCCTCCTTTTTACGGTTGTATAAACTGGGGGAAGTACCCGGTAGTTTGGACTGGGACGAAGCCAGTCTTGGCTGGAATGCCTACTCCCTTTTTAAAACCGGAACAGATGAGTATGGTAAGGCTTTACCAGTGTCTATAAGGTCTTTCAATGACTTTAAGCCGCCGCTCTATGTTTATGCCGCGATCCCGACAACGGCTATCTTTGGATTAAATGAGTTTTCTGTCAGGCTTCCCTCAGCCATAGCCGGCATTCTAACGGTTGTTGTGACTTATTTTTTAGTAAAAAGGTTGACAAAAAATGAAACTCTGGCGATACTTACGACCCTTCTTTTAGCCATTTCCCCATGGCATTTGCAGTTTTCCCGGGCGGCATTTGAAGCAAATTTATCCCTGTTTTTCTTTGTTTTAGGTGTTTATTTGCTGTTAAAATTCCCGTTACTGTCAGTCTTTCCCTTTGTTTTAAGTATATACAGTTATCACAGCCCGCGACTTGTTATCCCGGCATTTTTATTTCTATTATTTATTTTTTACTTCAAGAAAATTTTAAAGTCTTGGAAACTCTTATTCGTATCTGGCGCCCTGTTTCTTGTTTTATTGTACCCGTTAGTTCGAAACACCCTCCATGTCGGTTCAGTGACAGCCCGTCTCAACAGTGTTTCAGTGGTAAGTTCCCCGACAGAATATCTAAGTAATTATTTATCCCATTATAACTTTGACTTTTTGTTTTTGAACGCGGATGACAACGGCCGGCATCATGTTCCGGGTTTTGGACTCTTATACCTTGGAGAGTTTCCGTTTTTGTTAGCCGGAATTTATTTCTTGATAAAAAACCGGCCATCATGGCTCAAGTTTTTACTGGCGTGGATAGTTGCGGCCCCGGTGGCTTCGGCTCTTGTTATTGATTCACCCCACGCGATTCGATCATTGTTATTCTTACCAACTTTTCAAATAATTACCTCTTATGGAATTTTAAAGATTCTAACTAAGAAAACCGCATTAATCGTACTTGCCCTGTACCTTGTAAATTTTACATATTATTTTCATCAATACTACGTCCATTTTCCCGTCGAGCATGCGAAAGACTGGCAGTATGGCTATAAACAAGTTGTCAAAAAAGTTTTGGCTAGTGAAGATAATTACACCACTATTTACATGACAAACTTTTACGATCAGCCGTATATTTACTTTTTATTTTACGGACGTGTAGCCCCCATTGTCAAAAACTCCAGCTATTTTTATCAGGCATTTGACAAATATGAATTCGGAAGATTTAAAGATGATAAAAGGGCTCTTTATGTCCTTTCACCAACAGAACTGAACAATAAATATCAAGTTTTTGATCAGGTCAATTTTCCTGATGGCAAACCGGCCTTTCTTTTTGCTACAATCAAATAAATGACAAAGCCTTATTTATCCGTGGTTATTCCCGCCTATAATGAATCCCAAAATTTCCGTGACGGTCTTCTTGGTCCCCCGGTTGATTATTTACAGAAAGCCAAATTTTCTTATGAAGTTATTCTTGTTAATGACGGTTCCACTGACGATACAAAAGAACTTTTGGAAAGTTTTGTCAGAAAAATGGTCCGGCTGGGTAAAAATTTTAAATTATTGACGATAAAACATGGGGGAAAAGCAATGGCCGTGACCGCAGGGATGCTCGAAGCCAAAGGCGACTATGTTCTCTTTACTGATTTTGACCAGTCGACACCGCTTTACCAGGTGGAAAGATTTCTTGAGGAGCACAAAAACGGGGCAGACATCGTCATTGGGGACCGCGATGTTCTTAAAATGAATAATAAACTGCTTCGCCGTTTTAGAAGTTGGGTTTTTCTCATGCTTGTACAGACAGTCCTTTTACCGGGGATCCGTGACAGCCAGTGCGGTTTTAAGTCGTTTAGTAACAGTTATGCCAAAAAGATATTTAATAATCTCTCGGTCTCACGCACTGGGAAAGTCACCGGTGGTTATATGGGGGCATTCGATGTGGAAGTCTTGTTTTTAGGCTTAAAACTTGGAGCTAAAACGGAGCAGGTTACTGTGGTATGGGACAAGGTTGAGGGCAAACGACTCAACCCGGTAATGGAGCCTCTAAAGATGATAAGGGACGTTTTTAAAGTCAGGATTTTTGATCTTATAGGAAAGTATGATCATCTCTCAAACACCGCTAAGAATTAGTTTCCTTGGGGGCAACACCGATTTCCCCCAGTTTTACAAAAGATACGGCGGGGGAGTTTTAACAACCGCGATTGATAAGTACATTTACTGTATTATCACCAAAAGATTTGACGAAAAAATCTACGTCAATTGGTCTAAAAAAGAGATCGTTGATGATGTTTCACAAATAGAACATGAATTGGTTAGGGAAGCTTTAAAAAAGCTCAAAATATTTCGGGGGATAGAGGTTACCTTTCTTTCTGATATTCCGGCGGACGGCTCCGGCCTTGGGTCTTCCTCCAGTGTCACCGTCGGAGTCTTAAATGCCCTTTACAGTTTCAAAGGTTTAACCGTGTCAGCCGAACAACTGGCTAAGGAAGCGATAGAGATTGAGGTAGATATATTGAAAAAACCGATTGGAATTCAAGATCAGTATATTGCCGCCTACGGAGGCCTGCGGTATTTTGAATTTGAAAAAAGCGGACAAGTTAACTCTCATAAAATCAATCTTGAAGACGGTGTTTTTGAAGATCTGGATAATTCCCTGATGCTTTTTTACACCGGACGGGCCCGTAAATCCGAAGCAATACTAACCAATCTGACGAAAACATTAGATGATCAAGAAAAAATCAGGTTACTTTTAGAAACTCGTGATATAGCCCGTAAGGGTTACCGGGATTTTTGCCAAAAAAAAGTGGAGAATATCGGAAATCTCCTAAAAAAAGGCTGGGAAATTAAAAAGGGGATGGCTGTGGGGATATCCGATTCACAAATTGATAAGATGTACGAGACGGCTTTAATGGCCGGAGCAGAGGGAGGAAAGATTGCCGGAGCAGGCGGCGGGGGTTTTATGCTACTGGTTGTCCCTTACGAAAAAAGATCCAAGGTTAGGCTGGCCTTAAAAGATTACCGCGAAGTTCCTTTTCGCCTGGAGCCAGAGGGGAGCAAAATAATCTTTAATTACAGAAACAATTAATGTTTAAATGAAAGGAAAAGTATTAATAATCGGAGGGGCGGGGTTTATCGGCAGCCATACGGCAGAAGAATTGGCAAGGAGGGGGTATGAAGATTAGAATTTTTTCAATCTTTCTCCAAAGACTCATTTTGGCAATTGGCCAGAGTATCTAAATTCCGATTTCGAAAAAATCGAGGGCGATGTTCGTAACCCCGATCAATTATTGCCTGCCATGACCGGAGTGGATTTTGTCATAAACTTAGCGGCTCTTATGGATCTTATGCCTAATTTTTCCGACTTTTTTGACACTAACGTTACCCCGACGGCGCGGATTTTTGAATACATTGTCGCTAAAAATCTCCCTATTAGAAAAGTTATTGTGGCTTCTTCCCAGTTTGCCTATGGTGAAGGCAGATGGCAATGTGGCAAAGACGGCGACGTTTACCCAAGTGTTCGGACACCCCAACAGTTAATGGCTAAACAATGGGACCCAGTGTGTCCACAATGCGGGGGAGTAATTACTCCACTCCCAAGCCTTGAATCTCATCAGGATCCCCCAAACCAATACGCCATCTCCAAGTATACCCAGGAATTAATTGCTGTTAAAATCGGACGGCAGTACAACATTCCGGCTGTAGCCATGCGCTATTCTATCGTTCATGGACCGAGGCAATCATTAAAAAATGCATACTCCGGGGCCCTTCGCATTTTTGCCTTGAAAATGCTCAAAAATGAGAACCCGCCGATTTATGAAGACGGTCAAATGCGCCGGGATTTTGTTTCGGTTTACGATGTGGCTCGGGCCAATGCAGACGTTTTGGAAAGTAATGCCGCCAACTTTGAAAATTTTAACGTCGGAGCTGGTCGATTCTACACGGTAATGGAGTTGGCAACCATGATTGCAAAAAAGCTTGGAAAAAACTTTGAGCTTAAAGCCACAGGCCAATTTCGGGTCGGAGATATAAGGCACGCTGTTTCCTCAGTTAAAAAATTAGAATCAATTGGTTGGAAACCAGTCGACAAAGAAGACAAGATCTTAGACATTTACCTTTCTTGGTTACGGGAAGAAATAAGCAAGCGGGATTATTATTCTTACCTGTCAGAGGCCGAGGATAAAATGGCTCGGGCGGGGATTATCAAACAATCGGAAGGGTAGACCCCATCATCGAAACCGTAAAAAGCCCGTTTTTTTTGATTGGGAAAATAATATGATAAGAACCATTGGTCAAAAAGCGTCAGTTTCAACTTCCTCGATCCCTCCCAGCCGTTTTCCGGTTTGATTTCATCACTAAAGCAGACACTTTCGAAATCTTTATCCAAAATATTTAGTGCCACGTTTTGGACAATTTTGGATTCATATTTATACGTACTGGTATTTTCGTGAACCGGAATCGCCAGAAAATTATAAAGAACATAAAAAACTACCAGAGGGATGGCAAGCCATCTTTTGGAATTAACCATAAGATACGCCAGAAATAACGAACTGAAAATGATAGGGATCGTCAATCTGACCATCCATTTATGGACGATTACACTAATTGGCAAGACATAAATTAAAAACCCTAAAAGGCAAAAAATTCCCACAAGAATGATTTTTTTATTTCGAGAAATAATTAATGTCAATCCTAAAAATCCGATGAATAATCCCCAAAAAATTAAATAGGGTAAGGCGCGAGCATTATTTATTGCGGTCCAAAGACTTTGAGTTGGCAGAGAAAAAATTGACGGGATAAAATCCGGAAAAAAATTGGGCAGCCCAAAAGCCCAAAGGACATACCACAGAAGGTTATTTCCAATTAATTTAGGATTGAAAATGGGGACATACTCAGGTTTTAAGGCCACACCGGCATAATTAATTTTATAAACTATAAGGAGAGGAAGTACTAACAGAAAATAAGGAAACGTCCGCCGAAAATCTCGGGTAAGTAAAAGTAAGACCAAAGGGAGAACGATGGCTGATTCTTTAGACAGGAGAGCGGCTAAAAAAAAGACGAGTCCTAACCAGTTACGTTTTAGAAAAAAATAGGTCGCAGCGCAGCTGAAACTAAACATGGCAACTTCCTGAAAAGTGGCTAGCCAGTAGAGTTGGAAGATGTGGGTAAAACTTACGGCATAAATAAAAACGGTTAAAAAGGCAAGTGACTTGTTTTTAGCTAACAAAACAATAATTTTATAAAGAAAAAGTAAACCTGTAAAAAAGACGGAAAACACCAAAAGTCGGGTTAAAAATAGATTATTAAGATTTTGGGATATAAAATAAAATACCTCGGTACTTAAGGGCCGGTAAAACCTGTCTCCCCTAAAGATGGAAAAAAAATTTAAAAACTGGTTAAAACTGCTGATCTTACTTATCCCAAAGCCGAAGAAGTCATCCTGAAAAAGATAAGTTGAAAAAGCGCCGCGGAAGAGAAAGAGAATTGCCCCAAAAAGAATTAACCACTTTTTCATAAGTTTATTCCATTAAATTTTACCTTGTGATGGGTATATAATAAAGGTATGAAACTTTCAGTTGCCATACTAGCCGGCAATGAAGAAGAAAATATTGGCCGGTGCCTCGAAGCTGTCAGACAACTTGCCGATGAAATTATCATAGGGATTGACGACAAAACTACGGACAACACCGCCGCCATTGCCAAAAAATACACAAAATACGTCTTTATTCTAAAACACGAGGACAACTTCCATATCAATAAAAAAAAGGTGATTGACAAATGTACCGGCGACTGGATTTTACAGCTTGATGCCGACGAAGTTGTTACCCCAAAACTGGCCGGTGAGATAAAAAGATTATTAACATTACATGACGATGAGATCGAAAAAGAGCAAGCGGAAACCCCCGAACTATTTTTACGCCATAAACAAGTTGTGGAATTAAGAGACGGGAAGATTGGAGAAGACATAGGTCCATATACCGCCTTTTTCGTCCCCCGGGTAAATTTTTTTCTGGGGTCATATCTTACACGCGGTGGTGTTTACCCGGACGGGGTAATCCGTTTATTTAAAAATGGCTTTGCTCAAATTCCGGCGGGGTCTGTTCATGAACAAATTGAGATTAAAGGTAGAGTTGGTTGGTTAATAAATAATTTGCAGCATTACGGCGATCCGACGTTTTGGCATTATGTAAATCGGTTTAACAGGTACACTGATTTGGAGGCAAAAACCGTGACCGGCGGGGTTATTGGGAATTTTTTAATTAAGCCGTTCATTGATCGTCGGCAAGGCTTTCTGACAATATATTTTCGCCACCTTGGCTTTATGGACGGCTTTCCCGGTTTTATCTGGGCCCTTTTTTCCGCTCTTCATTTTCCTGTTGCTTATTTAAAATATCTGGAATCAAAAGTAAACAGATGAGGAAATATCTTCCCTTTGTTATTTCACTTCTTACTGTCATATACCTCGGGATGCAAAAGAGATGGCTTGACATCTTAATCGGAGATTTGCGCGGAACTTATTTTGCCGTCTCTTCTTATTTTTGGTCAAACGGTAACCTTACGGATTTTGTCGGAGTTTCCGCTTACCCTCCCGGGGCCAACCTGTTTTTTATGATGCTTCCTGCTGTTTCTTTGGAATTTAATCAATGGTCACTGATAATTATTAACTGTCTTTTTCTATTTTTTATAGCTAGGCTTACGAAACGGCCAACACTTTTGGCTTTAATTATTCTTGCCGCCGGGCCAATAATACTTTTCCGGTTTGACCTTTTAGTCATGTTTTTGGTTGTATTGTCGCTTATAACTTTTCGCCGGAATAAATTTTACCTTTCCGGGATCTTACTTGGGGCCGCGACAATTACCAAAATCTTTCCGGTCATCCTTTTGCCATATTTTATTTTCGTCTTATTTGTCAATAACCGTCAGAAAATTCTGCCTTGGTTATCAGCCTTTATCCTTTCTCAAGTTGCCATCTTTGTCTTTTTTGTCCTTGTTACAAACCAAGACCCTCGGGCCATTTCTTCTCAGACGACAGGCGGACTCTCCACATCTGTTCATGTCGAATCGGTTATGGCGACCGTTTTAACTCTTATTACAGCAATAACCAACCCCGGGCCGCACGGTTTGGAATTTTTAAACGCCCGATGGAACATTTCCCCGCTCTATTTTCTGGGTCACGCCCGAATATTTAAATTAATAAGTCCTGTTTTTGTAGCTCTTGTCTACGCCCTTATTTTATTTCGGTATAAAACTTTTAAGATAGCCGACGGACTTCTAATTATTCTGACATTACTTATAACTTCTCAATTGCTTTCTCCCCAATATATCATCTGGCCGGCAATATTGGTCCTACTTATGGATAAGATCGACAGAATTACAATATTCTTACTGGCCTGTGCCTTGGTTTCAACCCAGATCATTTACCCTCTAAATTATGGAGAGTTTCTTGATTTTTATAATAAAGGAATAAATAGCCATTTGTTTTTAATTATGGCTGTGCGAAACTTGAGCCTGGTTATTTTGACCTTAAGGTTAGGTCTAGCCAATTTTAGTTTTGATGCCAATTCTCCCCGTGTAATCAATCCGGTTAAGTAATATATTGATATTGTTTACCTTAAAATATTTGTCACACGCCTTCCTTGCTCCGGGCCAATGACCATAATCATCAATAATTATGACCCCGCCCTTAACTAATCTTGGGTAAAGATAAGTAAGTTCGTGATAGGTCGATTGATACCAATCAGTATCCAATCGAAGAAGGGCAATCTTTTTCGGAGTCGAAAGGGCGGGGATGGTTGTTTCAACGGGCCCCTGGATGAATACAAAGTTATTTTTAGGGTAACCGGTTGCATAAAGATTTTTTCTGGCTTCATCAAGCGGGGCTATTCCCCAAAAATCGGTGTCGGCGTAGTTTTCTTCCCGCCATTTTTCCACAGCCCCTGAATCTATTTTGCCTGGTTTTGTCATCCCCTTGTAAGTATCGTATAAATACAGCTTCTTGCTTGTTGACGACATTGTTTTTAGAGTCAAAGCCGCAACCATGCAAGACCCGCCCTTCCAGACACCACACTCAACGATGTCGCCGGGAACGTTAGACTTTATGATGTACTTGACCGCTTTGTATAGAGCGTACATTCTCTCAGTTCCCGTCATTGTGAAATCTTTGGTTTGACGGTAAATCCCCAAAAATTTCTTGTCCATGTCAGGCGGGATTAAATTACTTTGCATAATGTATAATTATACTATGAAGGTTGCCCTGGTTATGCCTCCTTTGGGAAGACATGCGGCCCGCGGGATCGGATTTTATAGCGACCGTCTCTTTAAGGCCTTAAGCTCAAAAATTCGTGTCGAGCAAATAAAATTTTCTTTAATTGCTCCATCTGGTTTTGACATTGTCCACTACCCCTTTTTTGATTTATTCTGGCCGACGTTTCCTCCGGTTCGGTTTACCAAAACGATTGTCACCCTGCACGACCTGACTCCTCTTAAATTTCCACAGCATTTCCCCTTGGGACGGCGGGCGAAAATCGTTTGGCCGTGGCAGAGACTACTCTTACGACAGGTTGATGCTGTGCTGACAGACTCTTACTGTTCTAAAAACGATATTACCGAAATTGTAGGTTCTGAAATCGCAAATAAAGTTTACGTTACCCATTTAGCCGCCGATCCCGTGTTTAAACCTTTAAACCTCAAAAGAGAAGAGTTTGTATTATATGTTGGCGGGGCCAACTGGAACAAAAATGTCCTATGTCTGGTAAAAGCCTGCCAGAAAATCAAAATGCCTTTGGTACTCGTAGGAAAGGAATTTACTTCTACGCCAATACAACATATAGAAAACGAGTCTTTAATTGAGATTCTGAAACAAGTTCAGAATGACAAGAATATAAGTATCAGAGGGTTTGTGGAGACAAATGAGTTGGTCAAACTCTACAACCTGGCAAAAGTTTATGTCCAGCCGTCAATTTATGAAGGGTTTGGCCTGCCGGTTTTGGAGGCTATGGCCTGCGGGACGCCTGTTATTTGCGGTAACAATTCATCAATTGCCGAGATTGCCGGCGATGCCGCTACTTTTGCCGATGTTACAAATGCCGATATGTTGGCGACAGCGATAACCGATATCAAACCGACAGGTTCTGAGGTTGACCAGGCCAAAAAGTTTACCTGGGAAAAGACGGCCGAGGAAACGATAAAAGTTTATGAGAAAGTTTTGGGAAAAGTATAAGTTTGTCATCCTTCTCTTTTTGATTTGGAGAGCGACGCTTTTTGTTCTTGGTCTTGTCAGCTTTAACCTTTTGAGATTTAACGCCAGCTTTCCGTACATTAGGGAAGCTCTTTTACCCACAGGGCTCCCTCAAAACATTTGGCACTGGGCCAATTTTGATGGCGTGCATTACCTCATGATTGCCCAGTTTGGCTACAACGGCATCGTAAACAACGAACAGGTATTTTTTCCATTGTACCCCATACTCATAAGTTCCCTAACCTGGCTAACACATAATTACCTTATTTCCGGTCTTCTTATATCCAACTTTTTTGCCCTAATGTCCGGGTTATTAATTTTTAAACATTTTGGCAAATGGGCAACACTCTTTTTCTACCTTTTTCCGACAGCTTTTTTTCTTGGATCTCTCTATTCAGAGAGCCTCTTTATCTTTTTAGTAATACTTACTTTCTATAAATCTAAAATTTTTGGAATGTTGGCCGGACTTACCCGGTTAGTTGGAGGAGCGGCCGGGTTTTTGGGCATACTGGGTGTGGCCGGTTATATGCTTTACTTGAAATTAGTTTTCAATAATCCCCTGTTATTTCTTTTCAACCAAGGGGGTTTTAACAACGGTCGGGCAAGTTCTCTTGGGGGAATGATCACCCCTTTCCAAACGGTTTTTCGATATATAAAGATATTTATCACCGCCGATAGAACGAACGTGGCTTATTATATTTCGGTTTTGGAACTTAGTGCCTTTGTTTTTGGGGTTCTTGTTATGGGCATACTAACCTACAGAAAGAAACTCTCCTTTTGGATACTCATTTTTGGTTGGAGCGTCCTTATCATCCCCTCAATCACAGGGACCTTAACATCCATGCCCCGTTATATTTTGGCCGTTTTTCCGATCTTTGCTGCCCTGGGGAGTCTTAAAAGTTATAAACTTAAATTGGCAATCCTGGGATTTTTCACTATAATACAGGCAGTTCTGACGATCTTGTTCGTTCGAGGATATTTTGTAGCGTGATGAAAACAATTATAATTGTACCGGCCTACAATGAAGAAAAAACTCTCCAATCGGTCTTAGACGATCTTAAAGAGAATAAATATACCGATATTGTGGTTGGGGATGACGGTTCAGTTGATAAGACTCATGAGATTGCCAAAGATAATAAGGTCTTTGTGTACCGGCATATCGTAAACCGGGGACTAGGTGCAAATTTGGGAACAGGATTTAAAATTGCTCAAAAACTTGGAGCAGATATTGCCGTAACTTTTGATGCCGACGGGCAGCACCAGGCCAAAGACATTGATAATTTAATTCGGCCAATTATTGAAAATAGGGCGGATGTAGTTATCGGAAACAGGCTGGTTAATTTTAAAAAGATGCCGGTTGACCGATTAATTGTCAGTCTCTTGGCAAGCATTGTTACCTTTATTCTTTACGGCATTTGGTTTACTGATTCGCAATCCGGTCTTCGAGCTTTCAATAGGAAAGCGTTAGATAAAATTGAGATCAAAACTCGCCGCATGGAAGTCTCGAGCGAAATATTAAAGGAAATAAAAAGAAATAATCTAAAATTTGTCTCAATCCCGATTGATCCGATTTACACTGAGTATAGCCGAAGTAAGAATGATAATAAGAGCAACTTGAATGCCGTGGCCGTTGGGCTTAAAATGCTCTTAAGGATTTTTAGATAAAATGTTATTAATACAAGTAGTTTTAGATTTATTTTTATTATTTGCCCTGTCCAGGGTATTTTTACGCTTCAGAGATAAAAAAGTAACCAGCGGGGAATTTATTTTCTGGATTGGCCTTTTTACGACGGCAATAGTTGGAATAACCTTTCCAAATGAAACCAGCCGGATTGCCAATATATTAGGTATTGGCCGAGGAGTGGATCTAATTGTTTATGCTTCAATTGCCACACTTTTTTACCTCATATTTCGTGCATATGTTCTTATGGAGGACATCCGCCACGAAATAACGGAGTTGGTTCGAAAAATCGCAATCGATAATCTGAAGAAAAAATGAAAATCGTCTTCTTAACCGAATTCTTCCCAATCGAACGTGGCGGAAAGATTTCAGGGGGAGCGGAATCCAGAACATATTATTTAGCAAGGGAACTTTCCCAAAAAAATGATGTAACGGTGATAACGGCCAAATTAACCGGAGCACTAACTGAGGAGAGCTGGGGTAAATTGAAAATATTTCGGGTGGGAAGCGAATATTCGTACACACAGACAGGGAAATTTTGGAATAGATTTATTTTTTTCTTGGCAGCAATTATTAAAGGACTAACGACAGAAACTGACGTTATTGATGCCAATAGTGTTCCAACGTATCTTTCAACATGGATCATAGGATTTATTAAAAATACGAAAACGGTTTTTTGGATTCCCGACGTCGTGGGGATAAAACAGGCAATCGGCCATTTCGGGTTAGTAGTTGGATTTATTGAGGGTTTTTTTGAACTATTAAGTATTTACTTCTTTCGGGCCGATACCACAATTGCTTTAAGTGAGACGACGAAAAATAAATTATTAAAACTTGAATATGATACCGATAATGTAAAGGTAATTTATCCCGGGATATGATTTTAATTTCTGTAAATCGGCTTTTTAATTATAAAAGAAATGATCTGGCTATTATGGCGGCTAAAAAATTGGGACTTCAATATAAAATTATTGGTACCGGGGAGATGGAAATGGTATGGAAAAAACTTTGGACAAAGACTGAATTTTTAGGTAATTTGCCACATGATAAAGTTTTACAAGAATATAAAAAAGCCGATATTTTTTGTTTGCCCTCAGAGATCGAAGGTTTTGGGATTGCATCTCTTGAAGCCATGGCTTCCGGTTTACCATTTGTCAATTCCGACATCCCTGTCCATAAAGAAATTGCGACGGTCAGTAATGCCGGCCTGCTTTTTAAAAGCGGTGATTGGCAGGACTTGGCCGTAAAATTGGAGATGCTAATATCTGACAAAAAACTTTACGGTGAATTAAAAAGTAATGCCCTAAAATTTGCTAAAAAATACTCATTAAAGAGAATGGTCGATGAAACAGAGAAGATTTATAAAAGTTTATGAAAATTTGTTTTTTAATTGATGCGCCGTGGGATAAATGGGGTGGGGGACAGGAGCATGTAACCCGGGTGGCTAGGGATTTGGAAAAAGACTATGGTTATACTGTTGATATTATTCATCCCCAGAAAATTAATCCGAAATTTAATTTTCTAAATTTCCTTGATCGGATTTGGTTTGCGTTTTGGGTTGTAAAATTTTTGCTATTATCAGATCACGACATTTATCATAGCCACACTTTCTCAACAAGTGCATTTCTACCACTGGCTTGGCTTCGAGGTAAAAAAACCGCTCTTACCTTACACGGAGCAGGTAAAGACTTAATTGGCGGCGGGATATTAAATAAACTTGGTATTCCAAAGTTGCTTTCGTGGCTTATCCTTGAGGTCTGGCCAATCAATTTTCATTTTACCGCCGGAGGATACAAGGATTTTATAAAAGTCGGCAACGGCGTTGATGTTGCCGAATACGACAAGGTTGACAAAATAAAACATAAAGGGTTTCGTGTCTTCTGGTTAGGCAGAAAGTTTGACCCAATTAAAGGCCTAAGATATTTAGAAGAGGCGACTAGGGATATCGACGTGGAGTTGGATATTCAGGACGCGATTTTTGGTGAAGAAAAGATTAAACACTTTAAGATGGCGGACGTGTATGTCTTGCCATCGCTTTCCGAAGGGTTCCCTATTGTCCTTTTAGAAGCCATGGCTGCCAAACTTCCGGTTATTACAACGGATGTTGGGGATTGCAGAAAACTTGTTGAGGAGGCAAAATGTGGATTAGTAATCCCGCCCGGCGATGTTAACGCTTTACGGGAAGCAATTAAGGGACTTATAGGTAAGAAAAACTCTTATGGGGAAAACGGTTACAAATTTGTTAAGAATAATTACTCCTGGGATAAAGTCGCCGCTATTTATAATTCTTATTATCGGAAGCTTAATTCTAAGCTTTAATATTAATAAACCTTTCTGGGGACATCATGACTGGAACGGCGTATACTGGGGGCAGGTTGCCAAGAATTTTGCAAGTTATGGCCCATTTTTCTCCAAATTCGGAATGTTTGTCAACGCCGGTTTGGTTACCGACCCTAGCTTTAACTTCCATTATCTCCCGACATTTACTTTAATTTGGGCCGGTTTTTTTAAAGTTTTTGGTGTAGCTAACTGGGTATCGAGGCTTATGGCAACCCTTTTTTCATTAGGGTCACTCGTAGTTTTTTATAATATTGCCGCTAAATTTTTCTCCAAAAAGACAGCAATTATTGCCGTTGCTTTTTGGATGGTAACACCAATGTTTATTTACTTTGGCAAAATGCCGGTTCATGAAATCCCTTTGATGTTTTTTGTCCTCTTAACTTTTTGGTTTTATTTAAATAATAATTTTCGGTTGACAGTCGTCAGTAGTCTTTTAGCAATGTTAATTACTTGGCCCGGTTTTTTTCTGGTTCCTGTACTTATTTTATTTAATAGAAAATATTGGATACTGATTCCTTTAGCTATAAGTCTTTTTAGTCTGCATTTGTTACACAACCATCTTGTGACCGGTGATTTCTTCGGAGGGGGTCTTCGGGATACTCTGTTGCTTCGAACCGCCGGGGGGAATCTTGTCTGGTACTTCTGGTATTTAAAGACTCTGGCCAGTTGGGCGTGGGCGTACTACTTCTTGCTGGTGCCGTTGGCTTTTTTGGGTTTAATCGTCAAACGCAATAAAATAATTATCATGTTTTTACTTTTCGCTCTTTTTTATCCCATTATCTTTCGGGACGCATCATCCAGGCATGATTATCTCTTAATTTATTTTTGGCCGTTTATCAGCTTGTCAGCAGCCGTAATTATTCGTAAGTGGCAGATAGCAGTTGTAATTGTTGGCCTATTTATCTATTTTCGTTGGGAGTTTGTGATCGCCTTGCAGGAAAGCAGTCTTTATAAACAAAGTGTCTTAATCGGTGAGGCCATTAAACCAAAAACAGGGTTTAGCGACCAGGTCAGAATAATTTCATACGATAAAAGTATTCCTTTTGACGGTTGGTTTGCCAGTTACTATTCCGATCGTCCGGTTATCTACACTACCGATCTAACAACCGTCCCGAATGTTGCCTATAAAGATTTTTACTTTTTTTCTGACGGGAAAATAATTCCCGGGGCCGAGATCAATAAAAGCGGCACAAAATAGATACTCCAATAGTCCCTTGTCGCGTCAATTTTACCGGTTATCGCCATTATGGCGGTAAAAACAAAAAAAGGGAAAAAACTTAAGAAAAGGAGGGTATTTTTACGCCGAATAGTGGAGATCGCAGTCGTTACTAAAAATAACAGCAAGATTGGCCGATAGACACCGAAGATATACTCCCATGATCCGTAAGCAAAAACAGAATGTAATGTTTTCCAGCTACCACTAGTTGTGGATCGAAGAAATTCTGTGTTAAAGCTAAAGATATTGGGTAAGTGATAGAAAAAGTAATAGCTGAAAAATAAAACATATATGTAGATATATTTTTTGAAGTTAAACAGGGTTATAAAAAAGACCGGAATAATGAAAAGTTCTCGGCACAAAAGGGCCATAAGGAAAAATAGTCCCGCGATAAAATGCTTTTTGTAGCGGTGAAAACAAAGTCCGAAAACTAAAAAGGCCATCCCCCACCATTCAGGTTGTAGAATTGTAAGGTCAACGAGCGAATAGTGTAAAAACGGCCATAATATTATGGGTGAAAGTACATTTTTAGTTATTAAATAGGAAGCGATAATTATAAAGATTAAAAAAAGTTGCCAGAGTGGATAGACTGGTGCTATCTTCCAAAGATGAAAAATAAACGGCTGGCGCCAGGCATTAATGTCCGGGTGAAAACTCCCGGCTCTAAGCCCTGCCATGCCCTCAAAAAATGCCGGATAAAAATC
>Ga0209542_10004006_pt1 | contig 30760 bp, 20 predicted proteins | sample RifCSPhighO2_01_FD_184028 | JGI IMG/M metagenome (GOLD analysis project Ga0209542, IMG submission 184028) | Soil microbial communities from Rifle, Colorado - Rifle CSP2_plank highO2_0.1 (SPAdes) (version 2) | ecosystem: Environmental > Terrestrial > Deep subsurface > Rock core/Sediment ... | reverse complement strand
AATTAAACCGGATTATGAAGTAAATTTGCCCGGTTTTGTTTATTATCTAATCGGGCTCGTGGCGATTTTTGGAGCCTTGCTTGAGGTTTGGTATAACATTATTTAAATTCACCCCTCATCGTTCAATGGATAGGACGTGAGATTCCGGATCTCGCGATGTAGGTTCGATTCCTACTGAGGGGGCTGATATGTTAAAATAAAAGATATGTTTGCGATATTTATTAATAAGGTTATAAGGGTTTTAGTTTTGGGCGACATTATGTTTTTTTCCGCCTTTGGGTTGATAGGCCCGATTTTTGCCGTTTTTGTTACCCAGCAAATTATCGGCGCCACCATTGCCACCGCCGGCTTTGCCGCTACCATCAATCTTCTGACCAGGGCTTTGGCGCAAATGCCGGTGGCTCGCTACATAGACCGCCACAAAGGCGAAAAAGACGATTTTCTTTTTATGGTTGCCGGCTCGGTTCTGATTAGCGTTGTACCTTTTATTTATCTGTTTGTAGAAACTCCCGTTCATTTATACATCGCCCAAATTATTTTGGGCATTGGAGGCGCTTTAGCCAATCCTGGCTGGTACGCGATTTTTACGCGCCATATTGATAAAGAAAAAGAAGGCACAGAATGGACTTTGGAAAATGTCGGCGTAGGCCTCGCAGCCGCCGGCGCGGCCGCCATAGGCGGCGTTTTGGCGGAGCGCTTGGGTTTTCAGAATCTTTTTTTAATTGTCGGCGTTTTGTCTTTAGTTGGTTTGATAATCCAGATTTCACTTTATAGCACGGTTATTGAATTGGATCACGGCGGAAATCCGGAGAAAAAATAAATTTTTATGATCGGCAACCGTGAAATTTCCAAAATACTCTACGAAATAGGAGAATATCTTAAAATAAAAGGAGTGGCGTTTAAACCTCGTGCTTATGAAGAGGCGGGGTATTCCATTGAGAATTTAGAAGAGGAAGTATCAAATATTTATAAAAAATGGGGCTTAAAAGCGGTGGAAGACATTCCCGGCGTTGGTGTTTCAATCGCTCTAAAAATTGAAGAACTCTTAAAAACCGGCCGTTTAAAATATTATGAAAAATTAAAAAAATCTTTTCCGGTTAAAATCGGAGAACTTTCGGCTATTGAAGGCATCGGCCCGAAAATGATTTTTAAGCTTTATAAAAAGCTAAATATCCGTAGCATTAGCGATTTGGAACGCGCGGCCAAAACCAATAAAATTGCTAAAATTACCGGTTTCGGGAAAAAAACCGAAGAAAAGATTTTAAAAGGCATTGAATTTTTAAGAAAATCAGGCGGTCGATTTTTACTTGGTGTTGTTTTGCCGCAAGCCAGATCAATTGAAAATCGTCTTAAAGAATTAAAGCATGTAGACAGGGTCGCGATTGCCGGTTCGCTCCGGAGAATGCAGGAAACAATCGGCGATCTTGATTTTTTAGTAACTTCAAAAAAACCGAAAGAAGTGATGGATTTTTTTATAAAGATGCCGGAAGTGGCTCACATTTACTCAAAAGGCAATACCAAAATAATGGTTCGGTTAAAAAACGGAATGGATGCCGACCTGCGTGTTGTTCCCGATATTAGTTTTGGCGCCGCATTGCAGTATTTTACCGGAGACAAACGCCACAATATAACCCTTCGCGCTTTAGCCGAGCGTAAAGGTTTTAAACTAAACGAATACGGCCTGTGGCGGGGTAAAAAACTCATTACGGGGGAAACGGAAGAAAAAATTTATAAGTCACTTGGCATGGCAACACCGCCCCCCGAAATAAGAAACGATTCCGGAGAAATCCAAGCCGCTCTGCAAAATAAACTTCCAAAACTTATAAATTACGGCGATATAAAAGGGGACTTGCAGGTTACAACCAATTGGACCGATGGCGAAAATTCTATTGAGCAAATGTGCGAAGCGGCGCGGAAATCGGGCTTGGAATATATTGTCATCACCGACCATACCAAAAGTTTGGCGATGACCGGCGGCGCCGATGAAAAAAAATTACTTAAGCAAATGGCGGAAATAGACCGTATCAATAAAAAGTTCAAAGCTTCAGGTTTCAAGCTTCATGTTTTGAAGGGTGCCGAAGTCAATATTTTAAAAGATGGCTCGTTGGATATTAAAGATGAAGTTTTGGCAAAACTGGATGTTGTCGGCATCGCGGTCCACTCGCATTTTAATCTTTCTCGGACCGAACAAACCAAAAGAATCGTTAAAGCAATGAAAAATAAACATGCCGATATATTGCTTCATCCAACCGGCCGGTTGATCCAAAAACGCGAGCCCTATGATGTTGATGTGGAAGAAATCATTAAAGTTGCGAAAGAGACCGGAACGGTTTTGGAAATTGACGCCGATCCGTACCGCTTAGATTTAAAAGATGAATACATAAGAAAGGCGGTTGCGGCAGTGGTTAAACTGTCCATTGATACCGATGCTCACTCTAAAAATAGTTTCCACTACTTGGAGTTTGGCATTGCCCAGGCGCGCCGCGGCTGGGCTAAGGCGTCAGACATTATAAACACGAAGTCCTGGCGTGATATGTTAAAGTTGTTAAAATAAACAATAACTACTATTTATTAAACTTATTAAATTATTAAACTTGTAGCTTATCATGCGATCGCAAGATTAACTGCACATTCAGTGATTTAGTTTAAAGTGATTTCAAAAGATAAAAATATGGATATGGAATCGAAATTTCAAAAGAAGATTTATAAATTGGTTAAAAAAATTCCCAAAGGAAAAACCGCGACTTACAAAAAGGTCGCTGTTTTGGCCGGCCGACCGCGCGCTTGGCGCGCGGTCGGAAATATTTTAAATAAAAATTTTAATTCCTATATTCCTTGTCACAGAGTAATTCGCTCCGATGGAAAAATCGGTGGCTATAACCTCGGTACATCGAAAAAGAGATTGTTACTGGAATTAGAAAGTAAAAAAACGTTTAATTGAAAAATTAAAAATCCTATCCGAAGACAGGATTTCTAATATGGACCCGGGGAGACTTGCACTCCCTTCGTCGGGTACCAACACCGACATGCTACTTTATGCACCACAGGCCCGGGTCCAGGTTGATTATAAATAGAAAAGGCCCTTTTGAAAAGGTCTTTTCTAGGTACCCGACTTTAGCTTGTGACGTATAAAGCTATATCAGTGCTATATAGCTATTATATCAAAATAATAAATCTTGTCAATAGTTTATTTGGGGATAACTTTCTACTGTTTATTTTGCCTTAACTACTATTTCTTTAAAAATTTCCGGATAATTGCGCGCCAATTGCGACAGAACTTTCCTGTCCAGCTCTATATTGGCTTTTTTTAAGCCATGTATAAATTTACTGTAATTTAATCCCTCTTGCCTTACCGCGGCGTTGAGCTGGATTTGCCATAGGCCACGAGCGGTTCGTTTTTTAACGCGGCGGTCACGATAAGCGTGAGACCATGCGTGAAGCAGGGCTTCCTTGGCGGCCCGCTCTTTTGACTTGCGGCCCCATTTGAAACCCTTGGTATATTTTAAAATTTTTTCCCGCCTTTTTAAGGCGATTTTTCCTCGTTTAACTCTAGGCATACTATTTACAATAAGGTAAAAACTGTTTAAATAATTTAACGTCTGATTTTTTTACATTTTTCGTTTGATGTTTAAAGCGGCCTTTTTTCCCGGAATCTTTGGCGTTAAAATGCGACTGATTAGCCGCTCGTCGTATTAATTTGCCTTTGCCGCTTATTTTCAATCGGCTCAGTATTGATTTGTTAGTTTTTTGTTTCATATTGAAATTCAAACCCAAAATGGCAAAAATAAAATTCTTTATTGTTTTATTATGGCAACATTCCATCCTCGCGGCTGTTTTTTTAGTTCAGAAATAATTTTTATCGGCACAGATATTATTTTTAAAAAATCTTCTATTTTTTTCTTTGCTAAATCAGAAAAAGTTTTTTGATATTTCGCGCGGCCTTTTAGCACTAAATCTATTTGAACTCGCAGACCCTCGTTTAGGAATTCATCGGTTTTTTTAGCTTTAATTTTCATATCGTTTAACCCGGTATTTAAATTTAACCGGATAATTTTCAGTAAATCCTTTTTTTGTTTGGCTCTTTGCTTCCGCCATTCTTTTTCTTCGCGGTAAAGATGTTTGCCATAGTCCATGATTCTCGCGACCGGCGGCTTGGCCATTGGCGCCACTTCAATTAGGTCTAGTCCCTTAGCTCGCGCCAATTCCAAAGCTTCTTCCCGGCTCATAATGCCTATCTGACTACCGTCTTCATCGGCAACCCTAAGTTCCGGCGCGGTTATTTGATTGTTTATTCTTAGTTTTTTTATATCTCTTTTTATTAATTTTATTAGTTGATGGAGATGGCGAGAGTTGAACTCGCATCTAGGATTTAGCAATTAAATATATCTACAGGCGATATGCTATTTATTGTTTTAGAAATCTTTCTTAAAAACAGCCAAAATAAAAGATTCCCGTTTCTTCTTTAGTTCTATCCGAATCGAAGATTTTCCGGATTAAAGCCCAATGGTTGACACCGGTATTGCCCTATTAGACATCAGACAACCGATGCTGCTTAAGCAAAAGCTAAAGCAGGAGTTAGATTTGTTTTGGCAGTTATTTTCTGCTTTATCTCGGGGATTGTCGCAGTCGCCTAAGGCGACCGGAATTTCAAGGTTACGAGATATCCTTGGCCTGCGTATTTAATTTTAAAATTCTATCGAAGCCCATCACCCCCATTATTGTTTCAACTCGCGTTCAATTTTTCTGGCCGTTTCTCTTTTTGATATAACTGCTCTTTTATCATACTGCTTTTTACCCCTGACCAAGCCAATTTCAATCTTGATTCTGCGCCCTTTATTATAAACCCTTAGGGGCATTAAAGTCAACCCCTTTTGTTTTGTTTTTCCAGAAATGTAGTCAATTTCTTTTTTATTTAAAAGCAATTTTCTGGTGCGAGACGGATCGTAGTCGGATGGCTGATTTTTTGGCTGATAAGGAGCAATTGAAGTGCCAATTAGGTATGGTTCACCATTATGGAAATTAACGTAAGAGCCGGCTAAATTCATCCGCCCGTTCCTTATTGATTTAACCTCGGCGCCGGACAATACTAAACCGGCCTCGAATTTTTCAAGTATTTCATAATCAAAATAAGCTTTTCGATTTTCGGCGAGTACGGTCATGCTGTAAATATATCAGATACTTCTAATTTTTCCCAAATTTAGTTAAGATATATTAATGATGGAACTAATTAAAACGCTGCTCGCCGATATAACGAGAAAAATAGCGCCGGATTTTAAAAGCGAAATTATCGTTAAAATAACGGAAAATAAAAATCAAGGCGATTATACTTCAAACGTTGCTTTTACTTTGTCAAAAATTCTAAAAAAATCGCCGCAAATAGCGGCAGAAGAATTGGTAAAAAATCTTAAATCCTCCATGTCGGCTAAGAAAGAGTTTTCTAAAATAGAAGCTCAAAACGGTTTTATCAATTTCTTTTTATCCGAAGAATGTCTAGAACATCAGCTTGAGGAAATTCTTAAGAAAAAAAATAAATATGGTAATTCTAATATTGGTGAAAATTATGAAACTCAAATTGAGTTCATTTCCGCCAATCCGACTGGGCCTTTAACTATTGGCAACGGCCGGGGCGGATTTTATGGCGACGCCTTGGCAAATATTTTGAAAACACAGGGGTATAAGGTTACCCGAGAATTTTATGTAAACGATAGGGGTGGCCAAATTCTGGCTCTTGGGAGGTCAATTAAGTTGGTTCAAGGTGAAAAGCTGAATTTAGAAAAAACCGAACTAGACAATTTATACAACGGCGATTACATAAATGATTTGGCAAAAAAGATAGATAAAAATTTGAGTGTTGAAGAAGCTGGGCATAAAGCTGTTAGTTTAATTTTAAGCGCGTATATAAAGCCAGTGATAAAAAAGTTAAAGATAAAATATAATGTCTGGTTTTCAGAAAAATCTTTATATAAGAACGGAATCTATAAGAAAATAATGGGTGATCTAATGCAAAAAGATTTGATTTATGAAAAAGACGGGGCAACTTGGATAAAAACGTCAAAACTGGGCGATAGCGAAGACAGGGTCTTGATAAAAAGCAATGGCGATGAAACCTATTTTATGTCTGATATTCTTTACCACTTGAATAAATTTCAAATAAGAAAATTTGATAAGGTTATTGATATTTGGGGAGCCGATCATCATGGCGACATGCTGCGGTTATCCGGCGTTTTAAAGGTTTTAGGTATTGATTTGGAGCGGCTTATAATATTGCTTAATCAATTTGTGCGCCTTGTTTCGGGCGGAAAAGAATTTAAGTTTTCTAAGCGCGCCGGAACTTTTATAACACTTGAAGAACTAGTTGATGAAGTCGGGCTTGATGCCGCCAGATTTTTCTTTTTGATGTATTCGCTCAATACCCATATGGATTTTGACATGGCACTTGCCAAAGAGCGGTCGCAAAAAAATCCGGTTTATTATGTGCAATACGCGCATGCGAGAATCGCGAGCATTCTCGCTAAAATCAAAAATCAAAAATCAAAAATCAAAATTACAAAGCAAAATTTAAAATTGTTAAATACTAAGCCAGAATTAAATTTAATAAGAAAATTAATTGAATATCCGGAAATTTTAAGCGAAATTGCCAAAAATTATGAAATTCACCGCCTGCCGCGATACGCACTGGAATTGGCGCGGGAATTTCATAATTTTTACGAAAAAGAACGGGTGATAACCGAAGACAAAAACTTAACCTCCGCGCGACTAGTGTTAGTCACAGCAACTAAAATAGTTTTAGCAAACACACTAAACTTGATGGGTATTAAATCTCCTGATAAGATGTAAAGTTATGGAATTATTTTCTCCAAAAACCGAAGAAAAGATTTTGGAATTTTGGCAAAAAAATCAAATTTTTGAGAAACTCCGGAAAAAAATAAGAGGCCAAAAACACTGGTCTTTTTTGGATGGGCCGATTACTGCCAATAATCCCATGGGCGTTCATCACGCGTGGGGCCGGACATATAAAGACCTGTTTCAAAGATATAAGGCCATGCGAGGTTTTGACCAGAGGTTTCAAAATGGTTTTGATGCTCAAGGCCTTTGGGTGGAAGTAGAGGTGGAAAAAGAGCTGGGTTTTAAGTCCAAAAAAGAAATTGAGAAATACGGAATCGCCAAATTTGTTGAAAAATGCAAAGAGCGCGTTAGAAAGTATTCTGCGATTCAAACAAAACAATCAATCAGATTGGGCCAGTGGATGGATTGGAAAAACAGTTATTATACAATGTCTAACGAAAATAATATCGCCATCTGGCATTTTTTGAAAAAATGCCATCAAAAGAAATTGCTTTATAAAGGACTTGATGTTGTTCCTTGGTGCTGGCGTTGCGGCACGGCCATTTCCCAGCATGAAATATTAACCGAAGATTATAAGGAAGTTACCCACGACTCGGTTTACATAGAGTATCCCATTGTTGGAAACCGGGTTTCCAACATTTCCAATAAAAAAAATACCTATCTTTTAATTTGGACGACAACTCCATGGACTCTTCCCGGAAACGCGGCGGTGGCGGTTGACCCCGATAAAATTTACGCAGAGGCGACGGGAGAAGTTAGCGGCAACACGTATTATCTTATAAAAACGGCGGCGGAAAAATTGAACCTCAAAATTATCAGAACGTTTAAAGGAAAAGAATTAGTCGGTTTAACTTACAAATCGCCTTTTGACAATTTGCCGGCCGTTAAAAAAGCTTTATCTGGGCTTGTCCATAAAGTTGTTGCTACGGATTCCCGCATTTTACCGGTTAGCGAGGAAGAAGGAACGGGGTTGGTTCATATAGCGCCCGGCCAAGGAGTTGAGGACTACAGATTAAGCAAGAAATTAAAAATTCCGGCGATAAACTTAATCAACGATGGGGCTGTTTATCTTAAAGATCTGGGGCAGTTTAGCGGCAAAAACGCTAAGGAACATCCCGAGATAATTATTAATTATTTAAAGATCTCCGGATTTCTTTTTGATTCTCCAAAATATACCCATCGCTATCCCATCTGCTGGCGGTGCAAGACCGAATTAGTGTGGAAAATTGCCGACGAATGGTACATATCAATGGATAAGTTGAGAAGGCCGCTCATAAAAATTACCAAACAAATAAAGTGGATTCCTTCTTTTGGGCTTGAAAGAGAAATTGATTGGTTAAAAAACATGTCCGACTGGCTGATTTCCAAGAAAAGATACTGGGGGCTGGCACTGCCGATTTTTGAGTGCCGATGCGGCAATTTTGAAGTTGTAGGTTCGCTTAGTGATTTTGACAAACTTTCTCCGAAAAAGCCTAATAACTATGTTTTCCTGCGCCATGGCGAAGCGGAAAATAATCGGCTTAAAATCATTTCTTCTTATCCGGAGAAGAAAAAATATCCCCTAACAATAAAGGGCGTTAAAGAAATTGAAGAACTTATTCCGTGGTTTATGAAAAAAAACATGGATTTAGTGTTTTCTTCCGATATTTTGCGCGCTAAAGAGACAGCCCAAATCATTGCCGGCGCTTTGGGCAAAAAAATAATTTATGATAAGCGGCTTCGCGAACATAATTTCGGCGTCTATAACGGACGCACTCATAAAGAATGGCATTTGCTTTTTGGTGGCGATAAAGCCGATCAGTATGCAATAAAGCCAATGGGTGGCGAGGATCTTAGAGATGTTCAAAAGAGAATGATGGATTTTTTAAAAGAGGTGGATAAAAAATATGAAGGAAAAACGATTCTAATCGTTAGCCATGCCAATCCGATAGTCGCGTCCGCCAGCGCTTACCAGGGTTATAAAAATGAAGAAGCATTTGAAAAGTTTACCATTGACGGAGTTACCGGTTCTGTAGTTGAAATGATTGGCCACAATTGGCCATATAATAATGAAGGCGAATTAGATCTACATCGGCCCTACGTTGATGAAATTAAAATCAATTGCTCTAAATGCGGCAAAAAGGTCTCTCGTATTTTAGATGTTGGTAATCCTTGGCTAGATGCCGGAATAGTGCCTTATTCAACGATTGGGTATTTTGATGAGCACGTAAAACTACCTGACGGCAGTAACGTGCCGGGCAAAAAATTTTGGCGCAAGTGGTTCCCCGCCGAGCTTGTTTGCGAATCCTTCCCCGGCCAGTTTAAAAATTGGTTTTATTCTTTAATTGTAATGAGCACGGTGCTTGAGAACATTATACCGATGAAAACGGTTTTTGGTTACGCTTCGGTCCGCGATGAAAAGGGGGAAGAAATGCATAAATCAAAAGGAAATGCCATTTGGTTTGACGAAGCGGCGGAAAAAATTGGCGTTGATGTTATGCGTTTTATGTATATAAAGCAGAATCCGGCGGATAATTTAAAATTTGGATACGGCACCGCAAAAGAGTCCGAGAGGAAGCTTATGAATCTTTGGAATAGTTTTATGTTTTTTAAAACCTATGCTTCTAAAATTTCGAATTTCGAATTTCGAATTTCTAATTTAGGGATGTTGGATCTTTGGATTTTATCCCGTTTGAATAATTTAATAGAAAAAGTTACTAAAAATTTGGATAAATACAACCCGGCTCCCGCCAGCCGCGCGGTTGAAGAGTTTTTCATACAAGACCTTTCTCTGTGGTATATTCGACGTTCAAGAGGCAGATTTCAAAGGCCAAAATCAGAAAAAGAAAAAGAAGATGCGGAAAAAACGATTTATTTAGTATTGCTTAATTTAGTAAAAGTTATCGCCCCGTTTTTACCATTTTTATCAGAAGAAATTTACTTGTTTTTAAAAAAAGATAAAATGCCGGAATCAGTTCATCTCTGCGACTGGCCGCAACCCAGCAAAAAACTTATTGATTTGAAGTTGGAAGAGCAAATGAATTTGGTCAGGAAAATTGCCGCTAATGGTTTGGCGCTTAGAGCGGCTGCAGGAATAAAGGTGAGGCAACCACTCGCTACGCTTAAATTTCCAATTTCTAATTTTCAATTTTTAAAAAATAATAAAGAACTCATTAACTTAATTAAAGACGAAGTGAATGTGAAAAAAATTATTTTTGACGGCAGTATTAAAAACGGGATTGAACTTAATACCAAAATCACTCCGGAATTAAAAGAAGAGGGTATTATGAGAGATTTAACGAGGCAAATTCAGGAAATGAGAAAAGATGGAGGATTAACGCCCAAAGATTTTGTAGAAATTTATTTCCAAATTGATAATTCAGAATTGGAAAGCGTCGTTAAAAAACGGCAAAAAAATCTTATGGCTGACGTAGGCGCAAAAGCCATTGAATTTGTCGGCGCGGTTAAAGATGGATTACTCATAGACCGCCATTTTGAATTGGAAAATCAATCAATTTGGACGGGCATTCAAAAACCTTAACAACTAACAACTTACGGATGGCTACTTACCAAACCAATGCGATAGTTTTGAAAAGAGAAGATATTTTTGAGGCCGATCGCGTTTACAACTTATATACTGAAGAATTTGGAAAAGTGAGGGCAATTGCCGGCAGTGTTCGTAAAATCAACGCTAAACTTTCCGGCCATTTAGAGCCGTTTAATATTGTTTGGGTTGAACTGGCGACCAAAAAAAATGGCGATTTATTTATTACCACCGCATTGTCTTTTAAAAAACTTTTAAATCAAAATTTTTCGCCGGCGCAAGTCGCTCTTTTTGCCAAAATGGCCGATTTTGCCTGTTTGATGCTAAAAGGTCCGCAAAAGGATGAAATATTGTGGAGCTATATTTTAGAAAGTTTTTCAAAAGCCGGTTTAATTGAAGCGGATACCGATAAATTTTTAGGCACTTATAAAACTGGCTTCATTAAAATAATGGGATTTGGGGATAATTTAGAAGAGGCCCTGTGGTATAATTATTGACAATGATTCAAATTCCTTCATCCGCGGCGGCGCCGAAATTTTCCGGCCCGTCGTTGCCGCAAGCCATTCGTTTTTTCAGCCCCCGGCAGAAAAAAATTCTTATTATCGCCAGCATCATTTTTCTTGTTGTTGTTATTTTAAGTGGTATCGGTTTTTATTTTTGGCTGACCTCGTTTAAAAAATCACGGGTTGATTTTAATGTTTCAGGCCCGACTCAAGCATCCAGCGGAGAACAAGTTACTTACCAAATTTCTTATTGGAACAACACCAATCAAATTCTTCAAAATGCCGGTTTAACAGTTCGCTATCCGCAAGAAGCGGTAGTTATTGGCGGCAAAAAGTTGCTAAATATTGATTTAGGCAATATTGGCATTGGCGGCGGCGGCAAGGTTGAAGTTAGTTTAGCTTTAGTGGGTCCTGATAAAAGCATCCAAAAGCTTCAAGCGGTTTTAAGTTATAAACCGCAAAATACCGCTTCAACTTTTGAAAATGAAGCCGTTAAAGAGGTGGCGATAAATGGTTCGGCAATATTTCTTGATTTTAAAACACCGGAAACGGTTTTGCCGAATGTCAGAAATGTTTATGTAATTCATTATAAAAACAATACCGATGAGGTTTTTAAAAATGTTTCAATTGAAGCGAGTTATCCTCAAGATTTTAATTTTGTGTCTTCGGATCGTGTGCCGGCAAAAAGCAATAATGTTTGGAATTTAGGCGATTTAAATCCAAACGAAGATGGCAGTATCACTGTTGTGGGAATTTTAAGGAATGCCGAAAGCGCCAGCTTCGAATTGGCTATCGGTGTTTGGGAAAGTGATAAATTTTTTAAATTTAGCCGCAGTTCGGCTCAAATTAATTTAGCCGCTTCGCCTCTTGCTGTAGACATATCGGTAAACAACCAGCCCGGCATCACTATTAATCCGGGCGATTTTCTGCAATTTAAAATCAATTATAAAAATAACACCAGCATTACCCTCTCCGACGTTGTTTTAAAAGCCAAACTTGATGGTTTGATGTATGATTTTTCTTCTCTTAAGACCAGGGGCTTTTACAGCGGTTCGGATAATACCATTACTTGGAATGCCGGAAATACGGCGGAATTTAGGAATTTAGAGCCGGCTGCCATGGGCGAAGTGGAATTTCAAATCACTGTTAAACCGCGATATGTTATTAGAACTTTCAGAGATAAAAATTTTTTGCTTCAGGTTTTAGCGACAATGGAAACGCCGACCGTGCCGCCATCTTTAGCGGTTAAGTTACTTTCGGTTTCAAGCGACTTGGCTTTAAAAGTCAACACCAAAGCGGAACTTAAAACCAAAGGTTACTATTATGATGCTGTTATTAAAAATTCCGGGCCTTTACCGCCAAAGGTGGGTCAAACCACTACTTATACCGTTCATTGGCAGGTTACCAATTATAGTAACGACCTTGATAAAATTATCGTTAAAACGGTTTTGCCGGAAGGCGTTGGTTGGCTTAATAAAAAAGCCGGCGCCGGTGCCGCCACTTTGGAGTATAATGACAGGACTAGCGAACTTACTTGGAATATCGGTAAATTGCCGGCCGGAACTGGCGTACTGCTTGACCCGCATGAAGTGATTTTTCAGGTGGCTTTAACGCCTTCGATAAAAAATATAAATACCATTATGCCGGTTATAAGCGATTCAAACTTAACCGCTGAAGACATTTTTACCGGCATTAACATTACGGCAATGGCGCCGGCGCTAAAAACCGATATGCCGGATGACTCCGGCGTCGGCTTTGCTAAAAGCCGCATCCAGCCATAATAGTTAGTTCAACAAGTAAGCGCAACGCTTGCAAAAGATGAGATACATCGGTAACACTTTGATATATTACTAAAAATATGTTATTTTCTCATTAGCTTTAATAGCTGATTTTTTATTAATTATGGAAGAAAAAACCGATAAAAAAGAAAATTTGATGGAAAAAATCGTGTCGCTTTGCAAGAGGCGGGGGTTTATTTTTCCGGGGAGTGAAATTTACGGCGGGCTTTCCGGCACTTGGGATTACGGACCGACCGGGGCAATCTTTAAGAAAAATCTCAAAGATTTATGGTGGAAAGAAATGGTGCAGCGACGAGATGATATTGTCGGTGTTGACGCGGCTATAATGATGAACCCGAAGGCCTGGGAAGCATCGGGCCATATCGAGGCCTTCAGTGATTTACTGGTTGAATGCAAAATTTGCCACCAGCGGTTTCGCGCCGATAAAGAAACGGAAATCAATAGTCACGAAAAGACCCATAAGGAAAAAATTAAGTGGACCGAGCCGAAACAATTTAACTTGCTTATCAAGGCCTATATCGGGGTTTTAGAAGGCGAACAGTCCCAAATTTATCTTAGGGGCGAAATAACTAATGGTGTTTCAGTAAATTTTAAAAATGTCATTAACTCAACCCGGGTAAAAATTCCTTTCGGCATTGCCCAAATTGGCAAGGCCTTTCGAAATGAAATCACGCCGGGTAATTTTACTTTCCGGTCGCGCGAGTTTGAACAAATGGAGGTCCAATTTTACATTGAGCCAAAAGAAAAAGAAGGAAAAAAATGGTTTGACTACTGGAAAAAAAACAGGATGGATTGGTATCTTTCTTTAGGAATAAAAAAAGAAAATTTAAGATTTAGAAAACACGCTTCAGATGAACGAGCTCATTATGCCCGAATGGCGACTGATATTGAGTATAAAAGCCCGTGGGGTTGGCAAGAATTTATGGGCATTCATCATCGGGGCGACTGGGATTTGAAAAGACATCAACAATTCTCTGGCATTGATATGTCTTATAGCGATCCTCAAACTAGTGAAAAGTATCTGCCATGGGATATAGAAACGTCTGCCGGCGTTGATCGCTTGCTTTTGTTTTTATTAATTGACGCTTATCGGGAGGGGGGCGATAGGGTTTATCTTAAACTTCATCCAGCGCTTGCGCCGTATAAAGCAGCGGTTTTTCCGCTTTTAACCAATAAACCCGAACTTGTAAAATTAGCGAGAAAAATTTATGATGATTTGCGGCCGCGATTTATGACGGCTTGGGATGACCGAGGCAATATCGGCAAACGTTACTACAGCCAGGATGAAATCGGCACCCCATTTTGCGTCACGGTTGATTTTGACTCGCTTGAAGATCAAAAGGTCACGGTTCGCGACCGAGACTCGATGAAGCAAGAGAGAGTAGCGATAAAAGGATTAGAAGATTATTTGAGTAATAAATTAAATGTATAAAAAAACCGCATTACCCAACGGCTTAAGAATTATTACCGTACCAATGCCGGATACTAAGACAGTAACAGTTTTAATATTGGTGGCGACCGGTTCAAAATACGAAACCAAAAAAATAAACGGCATTTCTCATTTTTTAGAACACATGACTTTTAAGGGCACTGAAAAGCGTGGAGCGCCCTTAGCCATAGTCGAACCGCTTGATAGAATCGGCAGTCAATATAATGCTTTTACCGGCCAGGAATATACCGGATATTACGCTAAAGCTAATGGCCGGCACCTGGATTTATTGCTCGACATTGTGTCCGACATTACTTTAAATCCCAAATTTAAACAAGAAGAAATTAACAAAGAAAGAGGGGTTATTATTGAAGAGATAAATATGTATGAAGACAGTCCGGCGAGAAAAATTGGCGATATCTGGACAGATCTTTTATATGGCGATCAGCCGGCCGGTTGGGACACGGCAGGCAAAAAAGAAATCATTGCTAAACTGATGCGCGGCGACTTTGTACAGTACCACAGCGATCATTACGTAGCGCCCAAAACTGTCGTGGTTGTTTCAGGGAATATTGAACATAACAATATAGCTCATAAAATAAAAAAACTTTTTAAGTCAATCAGCGATGCCAAAGGAAAAGACAAGATTCCAACCAAAGAGTTCCAAAAAAAGCCCGGAATTAAAGTCTTTTATAAAAAAACCGACCAAACCCATATTGCGCTGGGAGTAAGATCTTACAATATTTTTGACAAGCGGCGCTACGCGGCTGACGTTTTAGCAACGATTTTAGGCGGCGGAATGTCTTCGCGCCTGTTTCAACTGCTTCGAGACAAAATGGGCGCGGCTTATTACGTAAGGACGTTTTCCGATGAATCAACGGATACCGGTAATCTGGCTACGTGGGCCGGAATAGACAATCGGCGGACGGAAGAAATCATTATGGCAATTCTTGAAGAATACAAAAAAATTAAGAATATCAGAGTGAGTATAGCGGAACTGACTAAGGCGAAAGAACATCTGGAAGGCAGTTTGATTTTAGGTATTGAGACATCCGATGAACTTGCCAGTTTTTATGGTTTTCAGGAAATATTAAAAAGAGAAATCTTAAAACCGGAAGAGGTGATAAAAAAAATTAGGGCTGTTACCGCTGATGATGTTTTGGCGGTAGCTCAAAATATTTTCAAGCTGGAAAAGTTGAACTTGGCAATCATCGGCCCGTATAAAAATAAAGAGCAATTTGCCAGTATTCTTAAATTGTAGTATAATCAAGCCATAATCAGTTCTTAGTTGAACTAATATGGCAATAAGTAAAAGAACAATTATAGAAATTTCACCCAAAACAATGCTTTGGGCGCTTTTAATCGGCGTCTTGGTTGTTTTGCTTTTTATGGTTCGCGATATCTTAGCGGTTTTGATTTTTGCCATAATCATTTCTTCGGCGCTTGAACCCCTGCTTCAATATTCGGAAAACAAAAAAATTCCCCGCCTCTTATCTTTAATTATAATTTATCTTTTATTTTTCGTATTTTTCGCGGCTCTTATTTATATTCTTTTACCGCTTATACTTGATCAGCTTCGTGATTTTTCAGAGAATTACCCGACTTATTTCGGTAAAATAGAAGAAGCCGCCGGTACCATAACCTTTTTGCCCGGCCTTTCCGCGAATCTTCATGATTTATTAATTCAGTTGACCGGTCAAATACCAAGTTTTACTTCGCTGATTTCTTACGCTTCATCAATATTCGGCGGCGTTATTTCTTTTTTGGTGGTTTTGGTGGTTTCTTTTTACCTGTCTTTATCCAGAGGCGCCTTAGATGATTTTTTAAGTTCGGTAATGCCGCCTCAATTTGAGGTTTATGCTCACGGCTTATGGATTCGAGCTCAGAAAAAAATGGGCCGTTGGCTGCAGGCCCAGTTGCTTCTAAGTATTTTTATGGCGGCGGTTGTTGGTATTGGGCTTTGGATTTTAGGAGTAAAGTACGCTTTTTTGATCGCTATAGTTGTCGGCATACTTGAGGTTGTTCCTTTTGTTGGGCCGATAGTAGCCGGGGGCCTCGCGACTATTTTAGCGTTATCTCAATCGGCAGTTTTAGGACTTTGGACTCTTATTTTTTTTATTGCGGTTCAACAACTGGAAAATCATATTTTAGTGCCTATTTTAATAAAAAAGCTGGTGGGACTTAATCCGGTGGCAGTTATTCTTGCTATTTTAGTCGGCGCTAAATTAGGAGGAATTTTGGGGATTCTTTTAGCCGTTCCTTTGGCGGCGGTGGTTGACGAGTTTTTTACCGACTTAGCGAAAAAACGATCGGTCAGCTCTCCGATTGGGTTTACGTCTGCGCTTGCAGAAGATATAAAATCAGAAAAACTAATATAGTGATAATAAAATTTCTACTTTTACTATTTTTAGGATGCCTTATTGTTCTGGCTTCTTTTTTATTTGGTTGGTATTCTGACTTAACATCACTGTTCAGTTGGTGGGTAGCTAATAGTTTTCATTTTCTCGGCGGAATTTACGCTTTTTTCTTTGTTAAATTTGTTTTTAACGCCACGCGTAAGTATCATAAAACAGAAACCGAATTTTTAATGAAAATTATAGTTTTTGCCGGCGGCGCTTTAATATTGGGAGTACTGTGGGAGTGGTATGAATTTATTTTTATTTATCATTATGGAAATGGAATTTTTAGATTGCTTCCGAAAAGTATTACTATTTATTATGACACCATGACCGATTTAATGTTTGATTTGCTCGGCGCCGCATCAGCCGGAGTTTATTTAATTATTAAAAATGGCAAAAACAAATAAAAAATTTTACGTAACCACTTCAATTCCTTATGTTAATGCTGACCCTCATATTGGATTTGCTTTGGAAGCAATTCAAGCCGATGTTTTAGCGCGTTATCACAGATTAAGGGGAGAGGATGTTTTCTTTCTTACGGGGACAGATGAACATGGCGTTAAGGTTGTAAGAGCGGCCGAAGCGGTGGGAAAAACCCCGAAAGAGTTTGTTGATGAAATTTCAGGGAAATTCAAGGCGCTCAAAAAAACACTGATTTTATCGTGGGATGATTTTATTCGAACTTCGGACCAAAAAAGGCACTGGCCTGGTGCCCAGGAATTATGGCTGAAACTTTATGATGCTGGCAAACTCTATAAGAAACCTTACAGAGGCCTTTATTGCGTCGGGCATGAAGCATTTATTACCGAAAAAGATTTGATAGATGGGAAATGTCGTGACCACCAAAAAGAACCAGAAGTTATTGAAGAAGAAAATTGGTTTTTTAAATTATCTGACTATAGTAATGATATAAAATCAAAAATTGAAAGCGGCGAACTGAAAATAGTCCCCGAAGGACGCAAAAACGAAATTCTTTCGCTTATTAACGAAGGACTTGAGGATGTCAGTTTTTCTCGTCCGATAAAAGATTTAAGCTGGGGCATTCCGGTGCCAAACGATCCGGAGCACACGATGTACGTTTGGTGCGACGCGCTTTCAAATTATATTTCTGCTCTTGGCTATGGTAGTACTCAAAATGTCGATATATCGAAATTTCAGAAATACTGGCCAGCCGATGTTCATATGATCGGCAAAGATATTTTGCGTTTCCATGCCGCCATCTGGCCCGGCATGCTTTTAGCGGCCGGATTACCCTTGCCGAAAACCATTTTTGTTCATGGATTTATAATGGTTGGCGGAGAAAAGATGTCAAAAACAATTGGCAACGTCATTAATCCGGTGGAAATTGTTAATAAATATGGCGTCGATGCTTTGCGTTATTATCTTTTGTGGGATATTACGCCAACTGGCGATGGCGATTTCACTTACGAAAAATTTGAGGAAAGATATAACAGCGGCCTTGCTAACGGTATCGGCAATTTGGTGGCGCGCATTGCGAAATTGGGCGAAACGATTTCTCCCATTGTCTATTCGGAGAGCGATATTATTGATAATAATAGGAACACTAAAGATTATGTCTGCGAGCAGTACGATAAGTTTATCGGCGATATCAAGTTCAACGAAGCACTGGGCGAGGCTTTTGTCCTTGTCTATTCCACAGACAACTATATTAATGAAACCAAGCCATGGACTCTAAAAGGTAATGATTTAAAAAAAGTAATTATAAATGCCTCTTTCTTAATTCAGGCGCTTTCCGAGTTAATTGAGCCGTTTTTGCCGGAAACTGCGGAAAAAATTAGAAAGCAGATAAAGTTTGTTGGGGATAAGATAGAAATCAAAAAAGGCGATAATATTTTCCCGAGAAAATAATGTTATTTGATTCTCACTGCCATCTTCATTTTTCGCAATTTGATAATGATCGAGAAGAAATAATCAGACGTCTTAAACAAGCCGATATTAAAGTTATAAATGTCGGAACAGACCTAAGAGAGTCCGAAAAGGCGATTGAACTCTCAAAAAAATATCCGGATTTTATATGGGCTTCCGTTGGTTTGCACCCGAATGATAATTTGAAAGAAAGTTTTTCCGCCAAAGGCGGACCAGCCTCTGGCTGGGATTACGATAAATACAGAGAATTAGCAAAAAACAAAAATGTTGTTGCGATAGGCGAGTGCGGCCTGGATTACTTCCGCTTGCCAAGCGAAGCGGAAATTACAAAGCAAAAAGAAATTTTTATAAAACAAATTGAACTGGCGAAAGAATTAAACAAGCCGATTATTTTACATTGCCGCCCTTCAGTTGGCACCCAAGATGCTTACGAAGATGCCATCAATATTATTGAAAATTTAAAATTCCCGCCTACGCCGAGGCTTCGGCGGGCAGGTAAAATTAAAAATTATGGTAATGGGGTGGCCCATTTCTTTTCCGGCTCTAAAGAAACCGCTGAAAAATTTCTTGATTCAGGATTTTATATAAGCTTCGCCGGTCCGATAACATTTGCGTCGGAATATAAAGAAGTTGTAGAGTTTGTGCCAATAGATAAAATTTTAATTGAGACCGATGCGCCGTTTGCGGCGCCATTGCCGTATCGCGGTCAGCGCAATGAACCGGCTTACGTTGAATTTGTGGCGCGCAAAATCGCTGAATGGAAAAGATTAAGTTTCAAAGAAGTTGCGGATAAAGCAACAGAAAATGCGATAAAACTTTTTAAGATAAAATGATTTTAAGGTCAATTTGCATGTTTATTTCCGATCGGCTGAAAACCTGCAATTTGGAAAATCCAATCAATTTTAAAACCCCACACGGTGGGGTTTAAATAGTTATCCTCCGAACTTAATTCCTTGGGCTAGCGGAAGATCATGAGACCAATTAATGGTGCAGGTTTGCCGCCGCATATAGGCCTTCCAGGAATCGCTTCCAGCTTCACGGCCGCCGCCAGTTTCTTTCTCTCCGCCGAAAGCTCCGCCTATTTCGGCGCCGCTTGTTCCGATATTTATATTGGCGATGCCGCAATCGCTTCCACGGTGGCTCAAAAATGTTTCTGCAGAAATAAGACTGTTAGTAAATATGGCAGAAGACAACCCTTGCGGTACGTTATTATTCACTTCAATAGCTTCTTCCAAATCATTGGCTTCAATGATGTAAAGAATGGGCGCAAATATCTCTTCCTGAATAATCGGCATTGCTTTGTGCGCTTTCACAATGGTCGGTTCGACGAAAAATCCGCCATTGTTTAATTTGTCTTTCTCGCGAATTCCTCCGTAAATAATTTCCCCACCCTGCAATTTTATTGTTTCAATTGCGTCAAACATATTATTTACGGCTTTTTTGTTTACCAATGGGCCCATCAATGTTTTTGGGTTCAGTGGATCACCAATGGTTATTTGGCGGTAAGCGCTCATAAGCCTTCCGGTTAATTTTTCGGCCACTTCTTTTTGAACGATGAGCCGCCTAATAGTAGTGCAGCGTTGCCCCGATGTTCCGATGGCGCCGAAAAGAATGGCTCGGATCGCCAAATCAAGGTTGGCATCGTTTAAAACAACCACGGCGTTATTACCGCCAAGCTCGAGTAATGCGCGTCCAAATCTTTTACTTACCGTTTCGGCAATATGACGGCCAACTTCGCAAGAGCCTGTTGCGCTAATCAATGGCAATCGTTTATCTTTAATGAGTGCTTCGCCAACTATATTCCCACTGCCAATAATCAAATTGAACACTCCTTGAAGATTATGCTTTTTTAAGACGCGATTGCAGATATTTTGAACCGCGATTGCGCATAAGGGAGTTTCGCTTGACGGTTTCCACACCATTGTATTGCCGCAAACGGCGGCAATAGCGGCGTTCCATGCCCAGACTGCCACTGGAAAGTTAAAAGCGGTTATAATTCCAACGTGACCAAGGGGGTGCCATTGTTCGTACATTCTATGGCCGGTGCGTTCGCTGTGCATCGTGAGGCCGTAAAGCTGTCGGGAAAGTCCCGCGGCAAAGTCGCAGATATCAATCATTTCCTGAACTTCACCCTCGCCTTCGGGGATAATTTTTCCCATCTCAAGCGATACTAAGGCGCCCAATTCTTTTTTAAATTTTCTTAATTCTTCGCCAATCTGTCGAACTATTTCGCCGCGTTTTGGCGCTGGCATCATTCGCCATGTTTTGAATTTTTTTTGGGCCAAATTAACTACCCATTCATAATTATTTTGGTTGGCTTGTGTCACTCGCGCAATAACTCCACCTGTCGCAGGATTTACCGAGACAAGCTCTTCGCCGCTTGAATTCACAAACCAGAATCCGTTACAGACGCCAGAATTAACAGCTTTAATGCCCAACCGCTGCATAATGTTCAACTGACCTCCGATTTCATAGTCCATAAGAGCTTCCTCCATATTGGTTTTTTAAATTACTAAAAGTACCTATTTAATAAATCAATTTTGACAATTTGTCAATTGCTTCAAAACCTTTTTTTAGTTAAACTAAACAACATGTATGATGCTCAAAAAATAGAAAAAAAGCGGAGAGAACATTGGGAAAAAACGAAACTCTATAAAACCAAAGATGGGGTCAAGGGAAAGAAAAATTTTTATCATCTTGTGATGTTTCCGTACCCATCTGGCGATCTTCATATCGGCCACTGGTATAACTTCGCGCCCGCCGATGTTTACGCGCGTCTCAAGAGAATGCAAGGGTTTAACGTTTTAAGTCCAATCGGATTTGACGCTTTTGGATTGCCGGCGGAAAATGCCGCCATAAAAAATAAAATTCATCCGAAAATTTGGACCTATAAAAATATTGAAAAAATGAGGCGCCAGCTTAAATCAATGGGCAATGTCTACGACTTTTCGCGCGAGATAATTACCGCTAACCCGGAATACTACAAGTGGACCCAATGGATGTTTTTAAAAATGTATGAGGCCGGTCTGGCTTATCGCAAAAAAGCTTTAGCCAATTGGTGTCCGAAAGATCAAGCGATTTTAGCCAATGAACAGGTTATTGACGGCAAATGCTGGCGGCATCCCGATACTCTGGTGATTCAAAAAGAAATTGAGCAATGGATGTTTAAAATTACCGATTACGCCGAAGATCTTATTGATGATTTGGAGAAATTAAACTGGCCGGAACGCACAAAACTGATGCAAAAAAACTGGATAGGGAAATCGAAAGGTGCTTTGGTTAAATTTTCAATTTCTAATTTCCAATTTCCAAACGAAAAGAAATATATTGAGGTTTTTACCACTAGGCCGGACACGCTTTTTGGCGCTACCTACTTAGTGCTTTCTCCGGAACATCCGCTTGTGGAAAAAATTACTTATAAAGAGCAAAAAGAAAAAGTTCGCCATTATATTGCTAACGCTCATCTCAAAACTAAGCTTGAAAGAACAAGCTTCCAAAAAGAAAAAACTGGAGTTTTTACGGGTTCTTTTGCCGTAAATCCGGTGAATAATGAAAAAATTCCTATTTGGGTATCGGATTATGTTCTAATGGAATATGGCACAGGCGCCATTATGGCCGTACCGGCGCACGACGAACGCGATTTTGAATTCGCTAAAAAATTCAATCTTTCAATAATTAAAGTGATTAATCCCGGCCGCGATTGGCCGGAAAACAAGCCCTGCACCGAAGGCGGGCTGATGGTTAATTCCGGTGAATTTACCGGTTTAGAGTCCGTTGAAGGCCGGAAAAAGATTACTGAATGGTTAAAAAAAAGAGAGTTGGGAGATTTTTCAACGCAATATAAACTTCGTGATTGGATTATTTCTCGCCAAAGGTATTGGGGCGCGCCGATCCCGATAGTTTACTGCAAAAAATGCGGCATAGTGCCTGTTCCGGAAAGCAAATTGCCGATTAAATTACCGCCACTTAAAAATTTTAAGCCGGTAGCTGGAGGGAAATCGCCGTTAGCCCGCGTTAAGAGTTTTTTAAATACTAAGTGTCTGAAATGCAATGGAAAAGCAATGAGAGAAACCGATACTATGGATACATTTGTTGACTCGTCTTGGTATTACCTCGCATATGTTATGCGAGGAATTTCCAATTTAAAGTTTCCAATTTCCAAATATCAGGAAGCATTTAAATCTTGGTTGCCGGTCAATATGTATATCGGCGGCGCCGAACACACAGTTTTACATCTTCTTTATTCCCGATTTTTTATTAAGGCCTTAAAAAAAATGGGTTACCTCGAATTTAGCGAGCCATTCATGTCTTTAAGGCATCAAGGAATTATTTTAGGCGCCGATGGTCAAAAAATGTCTAAATCAAGCGGCAATGTTATTGATCCTGATGAATTGGTTAAAAAATATGGAACCGATGCCGTTAGAATGTACCTGTGTTTCATGAGCGAATATAGTCAGGGAGGGCCGTGGAATTCCAAAGGAATTCTGGGAATTAAAAGATTTTTGGATAGAATATATGCTAAATTTTTCTCCCTTCGGGAGATGTCCCATAGGGACATAATTTTGAAGTCCGAAGAAAAATTACAAAGATTACTGCATCAGACAATCAAGAAAGTCGGAGATGATATAGATAATTTTAGGTTTAATACAGCTATCAGCGCGCTAATGATTCTTTTCAACGCAATTGAAAAAATAACTATATCAAGAAAAATTGTGGAAGTTTTTCTAAAACTACTTTCTCCATTCGCGCCGCATTTTACCGAAGAACTCTGGAGTGTATTAGGAAATAGAAAATCCATTCATATAGAAACATGGCCGGAATATGACACCAAACTCATAGAAGAGAAGGAGTATGAACTTATCATCCAAATCAATGGCAGAATGCGCGACAAAATCCATATTTCTAAAGATATGGAACGACCAGAAATTGAAAAACTTGTTTTAAAACGTGAAACGATAATAAAACATATTGGTAGCGCTCAAATCAAAAAAATTATCTTTGTACCCCAACGGCTAGTTAATATCGTTATATAGGTGTTATGTGCGGAATTATAGGGTATATAGGTAAAAGTAATGCTCTGCCGATTTTAATAGACGGACTAAAACGACTTGAATACCGCGGTTATGATTCTGCCGGCGTGGCTGTTTTTAATAATGGCAAAATTTATTTAGCAAAAGCCAAAGGTCGTATTACCGAATTAGAAAAGAAAGTATTTGCAAATTGGTCGGGAAATTCGGGTATTGCCCATACACGATGGGCGACTCATGGCGAGCCAAACGAGCAAAATGCTCATCCTCACGTTGATTGTTCCGGAAAGATTTTTGTTTGCCACAACGGTATTATTGAAAATTATAGGGAGTTAAAGAATGGCCTGATTTTTTATGGCCACAAGTTTAAATCTGAAACGGATACTGAAGTTTTAGCGCATCTTATAGAGAAAAATCTGCGATATGGCCCGGAATTGGCAGTTGTAAAATCATTAAAATTGATAAAAGGAACATACGGCATTACCGTTCTTTTCTCCGATTATCCCGACAGGATAATTGCCGCGAGAAACAGCAGCCCCTTGGTTATTGGCATGGGCAATGGCGAGCGCCTAATAGCTTCTGACGCTTCAGCGATTTTAAACCGGACGCAAGATGTAATTTATATGAATGACGGGGAAGTAGCAGTTATAACGGCTGGAACTGTAAAACTGTTAAATATCTCAAAGTTTCAAAATTTTCCGCCCAAGGCGGATCAGCCGCAGGCTGAAAATATTTTAAAAAGAAAAGAAAAATTGGAATGGAATATTGATGACATTCAGAAAAATAACTTCCCTCACTTTATGCTTAAAGAAATTTTTGAACAGCCGGAGTCGTTAACTAATAGTTTACGCGGGCGGATTATTAAAAATAGCGGCTTCGCTAAATTAGGGAGTTTAGAACAAGTAGAAAATCGTTTAAAAAGTTTAAACCGTTTAATAATAACAGGTTGCGGTACGGCTTATCTTGCCGGAGCTATTGGGAAATTAATGATTGAAGAGTTAAGTGGTATTCCTTGTGAAGTGGAACTGGCTTCTGAGTTGCGTTATCGCAACTCACCAGTTAAAGGACGAAATTTAGCCATGGTAGCCATTTCTCAGTCAGGGGAAACGGCTGATACATTAGCCGCTCTGCGGCGTTTTAAAGAAAAAAACGTTTTAACACTCGGAATAGTTAATGTTGTCGGTTCAACCATCGCTCGAGAAACCGATGCGGGCATTTACAATCATGCCGGACCGGAAATTGGTGTGGCTTCAACAAAAGCATTTACATCGCAACTCACGATTTTGGCGCTTTTAGCGCTGTTTTTGGGGCGGCAAAGAAATCTTTCAAAACTTAACGGCAAAAAATTTGCCGAAGAATTATCGCGGCTGCCACAACTTTGTCATCATGTATTAATACATAGTAATAAGGGGGCGAAAGCAATGGCGGAAAAATACAGAAATTGTAATAATTTCTTATATATTGGAAGAAAATATAATTTTCCCACGGCGCTTGAGGGCGCGCTTAAATTAAAAGAAATTTCATATGTTCACGCCGAAGGATATGGAGCCGGTGAAATGAAACACGGGCCAATCGCGATGGTTGATGAAAATTTTCCAACCGTAGCCATTGCTCCGGAAGATAGCGTATATAACAAGATGGTTTCCAATATGGAGGAGATAAAAGCAAGGCGCGGGAAAATTATTGCTATAACAACAGAGGGGAACAAAAAAATTAAGCATATCGCGGATGATTGGCTTTATATACCCAAAACATTGGAAATGCTCGCGCCAATTTTGGCGGTCATCCCATTGCAGTTATTCGCATATTATATGGGAGTTTCTAAGGGTTTGGATGTAGATAAACCACGTAATTTAGCAAAAAGTGTCACTGTAGAGTGATTACCATCATCCAATAACGAATACATTACGAATAATCGAATGAAATTATGAATGAATAACGAATAATGGACAAATATAAAAAAGATAGAATTCAAAATTCGCTAATTCGCAACAAGATTCGATATTCGTTGATGAAAATACTTCATATCGGGTATTTTTTAGCCCAATAAAGGCATATAGACGACTTGATTTTTAAGCACAATTATTGATAAATCCCGACTTTCAGTTAAAAGTCGGGATTTTTCTTTATGTTTAGCCAAAATACGCAAGTCAATTTGCTATAATTTAACTATGATTGGATACCAGATCAAATGATCTGAAATGCGATATAAAAATGCAGAGTGAAATAAAAAACATTAACGATAAAAATTTTCAATACATCCCGCTTTCCGAAGCCGGAAAGATTTTGAATACCTCGCGCGACTATATGAACGTTTTGGTTCGCAGAGGAAAATTGCGCGCTGTTAAACTTGGTCGCAATTGGGTAACAACAAAAGAATGGGTGATGGAATATCGCACAAAGGGCACGCCCTTCTTCGCCAATGCTACTGAGGGCAAGCAAAATTTGGAAAAAGCGGAAAAAGAAGAATTTCAAAATCTTAAGAGCGGTCTAATTTTAGAGCGTGAAAAAGCACTAGAGACCAAAGCGTTAATTCCGGAAATTGCGCTTTCTTCTCGTGAACTGAAAATAGAAGAAAGAAAAAATATTCTTGAAGCGGTTAAAAAGCAGTTTAAGATAATTGATGTTTCAGAGTTTCAAAAAGCCAGCCAGCATCTTGGTATTTTGAAAAGTTTGCGCCGATGGTCTAACGGTAAATTCATTGTTGCTTCGGTAGTTACGGCATTTCTTCTCACGATTTTTCTTAATTTGGCCATCAGCGGTTTTGATGTTTCTAAAAGTTTTAAAGTTTCAAGGTTTCAAGATTTCAATATTTCGAAATATCAGGCATCAATTTTTTCAGATGTTTTTAAAAATTTTCCAAACGATATTCCGTTTTTCTATAAGTGGCTCGTGGATAACGCTTCCCGTTCTTTGTCTTTCTTAAAATCAAAATCTTCATCCGAGTTAGTTATCGGCGAACTTCCAAAGGGCGGATCAAAAATTATTAGGCCGCAGGAAACGGCGCCGCGCATAGATACTTTAGACGAGGCCTTGGCGCTTGATTCATTAAGTCCGGGCGAAGAACTGCCGCAATTTGCCGGGGGTGAAGAAATCCCGCTAAGCGGATTTTCCTCAAGCCAGTTCACTATTATTGAAAATAGGCTTTCCGTTGTCGAAGCAAATCTGGCGGAGCAAAATGCCTTAACCCAAGCCGAACTGCGCTTGCAGAAAAAAACTATTTTAGGAACTTTAGAAACATTAATCGGCATCTCCAAACTTCTTCCGTCTTATCCAATTTCAACTATTGTGGTTCAGGGCCAGCCGGCTACTTTAACTTCTTACTCCATCTCTCCGTCGGTTCATTCCGGTTTTGACCGGCTTAGCGCGAATTATTTCAATTTAGCAAATAATGCCGAAATCAATGGCAGTTTAACTGTCAGATCGGGAGGGACTTTTAATACTCTTTCTGTTTCCGGCGCGACATCCTTATCCGGCAATACTACTATCGGCGGCACGCTTAATGTTTCCGGCGATACTACTTTGAACAATTTAACCGTTAATGGTTCTACCAATATTTCCGGCGGCTCTTTTACCAACGCTTCGACCACTTATTTTACGGTTTTAGACACCGGTTGGATTAACCAACTTAAAGTTACCGGAACTGCTACCACTACTTTCAACAATCCCATAACCTCAGCTTCTGGCAATTTAATTATTGCCGGTGATTCGGCGAGCAATGTTTTGTTTAATCCTTATGGCGGAAACGTTGGTATTGGGACAACTAGTCCCGGTTCTCTTCTCTCCGTCCACTCTTCCGGGAATGTATATATCGGCGGAGATTTAACAGTTTCCGGAACTACAAATTTAAGCGGTAGTAGTTTCAGTTCTACTAACGCTTCCACTACTAATTTAACTGTTGCTGGCACCACATGGATCAATAACGCCATTATCACCAATGCTTCATCAACCAATCTCACCGCTACCAACTTCTGGTCAACGAGTGGAACGATTACTACTTTAAATTCCACGACAGGAACCATCACCAATGCTTCCACCTCGGCCTTAACCATCAACTTCTCCGCCTCCCAAAGCACATCAACCACTCCCTTCAATGTCTATTCATCAACTTCTTCCGTCTTCTCCATCGCTCCATCAGGACTGGTCACCGCGCCTAACTTCACCGCCACCACCGCCACTCTAACTAACGCTTCTTCAACGTATCTTTCGGTCTCCGACACCGCTTGGATTAACAAGCTAGTCACAACGAACGCTACCACTACCACATTCCGGTCATCGGGATTAGCAACATTCGGCGGCAATGTGGGAATTGGAACCACCAGCCCGGGCTCTCTTCTATCGGTTCACTCTTCCGGGAATGTATATATCGGCGGAGATTTAACAGTTTCCGGAACTACAAATTTAAGCGGCAGTAGTTTCAGTTCAGTAAATGCTTCAACTACTAATTTAACTGTTGCGGGCACCGCCTGGATTAACAACGGCGTAATCACCAACGCCTCCACCACCTATGCTACCCTGCCAACTTTCTGGGGAACCACCGGAACCGTTACCAATGCTTCTTCCACTAATCTGACCGGAACTAATTTCTGGTCTACCAACGGGACGATTACCAACGCTTCTTCAACTTACCTTACCGTGAGCGATACCGCTTGGTTCAACAACCTTACAGTTTCCGGAACCACTAATCTCGGAACTATTTCTTTCACCAACGCTTCTTCTACTTATCTCACCGTGAGCGATACCGCCTGGATTAACAAACTCAATGTCACCAACACCACCTCCACCTCAACCATTACCGGAGGATTAACCATCGGCAACAACGCCGCTTTAGTTGTAAACAGCGGATCAGCCGCCAATAGTTTATACATCGCCGGCAATGGAAATGTGGGAATCGGCACCACCACTCCGGGATCTCTCTTCTCCGTCCATTCAACAGGCAACACATACCTTGGCGGCGATTTAACGGTTTCCGGACAAACTAATTTAGTTAACGCTTCCACTTCCATCCTCACCGCCCCAACTCTATTCTCCACCACCGCCACCCTTACCAGCGCAAGTTCAACCAACCTTACAGCTACCAACTTCTGGTCAACGAATGGAACGATTACTAACGCCTCAACTACATATCTCACGGTTGCAAACGCGGCTTGGTTCCCGGGTTCCGGCATTTGGAATTCATCCGGCAATGTGGGAATTGGAACATTAGCTCCTTTATCAAAATTAGATGTTAACGGCGGAACAGCGATTGGCTCTTACGCCGGAAGCAATTCCGCTCCAGGCAATGGTTTAATAGTCAGCGGTTACTTAGGCGTCGGCTCCAGTTCTCCAATGGCCGTTCTATCAGTTAACGTTAGTAACGCCACCGGCACCACCGCCGCCTTAAACATCAACTCCGCGACTTCTTCTTTGCTTTATGTCAGAAGCGATGGATTTATTGGAATCGCCACTACTTCCATATCTCTTTTCACAACCAGATACGCCACATCTATTCCAGTATTATCCGTACAGGGAGATGTTTTGATAAGTGGCAACTTGGTTATTCCCAATCTAAACGCAACAACCACTATCAATGGCGGTTTTGACCTGGGAAGCGGCGCTTTAACTTACGAACCGTCAAGTATGGTTACTTCCATGAACAATGTTACTTTAGGCGGTATGACTTTTGATGCTGATTCTGGAATGATAACCTGGGCCGATATGCCCGTTACTCCCGCTTCAGCTACCGGTACCCAAATGGGCTATACCGCGCGACTGGCCGGTGATCCCATTTTAAGCGTTTTCGGCATATCGGGTGATAACGGCGGCATTACTAATGGAGGGGTCGGCATTGGCACTACTACTCCGTTTAGCACCTTATCAATTACCGCTTCCACCACTCCGACTCTTGGATTTGGTTTGAATGTTGCCACTACTTCGCCAAACTACGGCGATCTTAACTTTTGGACAATGGGTATAGACACCGCCGATTCCAACAAATTCAAAATTGCCAGTTCAACAGCAATAGGGACAAACACAAGATTCACAATTAATTCCTCCGGCAACGTGGGAATCGGGACCACCACTCCCGGCTCGCTTCTCTCGGTCAATTCAACTGGTAATGTTTACTTCGGAGGCGATTTAACCGTTTCCGGCACTTCTACTTTCGCTAATCTTTCAACTTTCAATAACGCTTCATCAACCAACCTTACAGCTACCAACTTCTGGTCAACGAATGGAACGATTACCAATGCTTCATCAACCAACCTTACCGCTACTAACTTCTGGTCTACCACCGGAACCATTACCAATCTCACCACTACCGGAGGAACCATCACCAACGCTTCTTCAACTTACCTCACCGTCTCCGACACCGCTTGGATTAACAAGCTCAACGTCACCAACACCACTGCCACTTCAACCATCACCGGAGGATTAACCATCGGTAACAACGCCGCGCTTGTTGTTAACAGCGGATCATCGGCCAACAGCTTGTATATCGCCGGCAACGGGAATGTCGGAATCGGCACCACCAGTCCGGGCTCTCTCTTCTCCGTCCACTCTACCGGCAATACTTACCTTGGCGGCGATTTAACAGTTTCCGGCAATTCCATTTTCAAAAACTCTTCCACCACCAACTTAACGGCCACTAACTTCTGGTCAACGAATGGAACGATTACCAATCTCACTACTACCAATGGAACTATCACCAACGCTTCCTCAACATATCTCACTGTTTCAAACGCGGCCTGGTTCCCCGGTTCCGGCATTTGGAATTCATCAGGCAATGTGGGAATTGGGATGTTAAGTCCGACAGAAAAACTTGATGTTGCCGGAAGCATCAATATTGATAAATCCTCCACATACAAGATTAATGGAGTCACTGTTCTTAATGCCACTACTACCACAGGCAATACCCTTGTCGGTCCCTACGCCGGATTAAATATTATCGCAACCTCAACCGCCTCTCCCTCTTCCGGCCTCTACAACACCGCGCTTGGGTATGAGGCGTTGAGATATGCCACTTCCACTGACGAAAATACTGCTGTTGGATTTGGAGCGTTACGGATGAGTTCAAGCGCTTCTGCAGATAATTCTGGCTCCTATAACTCCGCTTTTGGCATGCAAGCTCTCTACAACAATACTACTGGCCACCGAAATTCCGCTTTTGGCCGCCTTGCACTCCAAGCTAACACCACTGGCGCCTACAACTCTGCTTTTGGCAGTGCCGCGCTCTACGTAAGCACCACTGGCTCCAACAACTCCGCTTTTGGTAACTATGCGCTCGTCAACAACATCACTGGCTCCAATAACTCCGCTCTTGGCTACCAAGCGCTCTACTACAACGCCTCCGCCACCAACACAGTAGCC
>Ga0209542_10004005_pt1 | contig 30764 bp, 39 predicted proteins | sample RifCSPhighO2_01_FD_184028 | JGI IMG/M metagenome (GOLD analysis project Ga0209542, IMG submission 184028) | Soil microbial communities from Rifle, Colorado - Rifle CSP2_plank highO2_0.1 (SPAdes) (version 2) | ecosystem: Environmental > Terrestrial > Deep subsurface > Rock core/Sediment ... | reverse complement strand
CCCTAAGTTTGATGATCCTATCTGTTTCTTTGGCCAATTCTTGATCATGAGTCACAATTATAACTGTTTTACCTTTTTTGTTAAGATTTTTTAGAATTTTCATAACCTCAGTTCCATTTTTGGAATCCAAGTTACCGGTCGGCTCATCGGCTAGTATTATTTGGGGGTCATTTACCAAAGATCTAGCTATAGCTACTCTTTGTTGCTCACCACCGGAAAGTTGGCTTGGCTTATTCCTAGTTTTGTGAGACAACCCAACTGAATCGATGAGACCCCGAATTTTTTCCTTTTCGTCCGGGAGCTTATGCTTTGAGTAAATCAAGGGTAAAGACACGTTATCATACAAAGAAGTATTGGCGATAAGATTGAAAGACTGAAAGATGAAGCCTACTTTTTTATTTCGAAATTCTGCAAGCTCGCCATCATTCAGTTCCGAAAGGTTCTCGTTGTCAACAATTAAATCCCCCTCAGTCGGGCGATCCAGGCCACCAATCAGATGCATAAGAGTCGATTTACCTGACCCTGAGGGACCAAGAATTGCCACATACTCACCATCTTCTATTTGTACACTAATGTTAGCTAGAGCAAAGAAAGATTCCCGGCCGAAACGATATTCCTTGGAAACCCTGACTATATCAATCATTAGATTATTTTATTACACTAGCAACATTTATTCTAGATTATGTTGCATAAACAGCTAATTTGTAGTTACAATTGGATTATGTTGCAAACTGGTATTAACTGGCTCTTGAGTGGACTGGTGGTGTTATCAGCGTCTTATCTACTACCGGGAGTTCATGTCGAAAGTTTCTTGACTGCCTTAGTGGTTGCGCTGGTCTTAGGCGTAGTTAACATTTTAGTAAAGCCTCTTGTTTTTGTTTTGACTCTACCACTCACTCTCTTGACCTTAGGTCTTTTTAGTTTCGTTATCAATGCCCTTATGGTGGTAATCACCGAGTGGCTTGTACCTGGGTTCCAAGTGGATGGATTTTTGTGGGCCATGCTTTTTAGCTTAACTGTTTCAGTCCTATCGACTTTAGTACACACCCTTTTTTCAAATAAAGAAAAGTAAAAAGCTACTTTGCCGAAGAGGTGATCTCGGCAAAAGCGCGGAGCTTAGGAAGGAAATCTTTCACCTTAACCCACTTGTTAGGTTCGATCTCCTTATAGTGCTCGAAAAAGTGTTTTATCTTTGCTTTGGTGGGCTCATCGATATCTCCGATATCTTCAACTTTAGAAAAGAAAGGATCAACTTTTTTAGTAGGGACAGCAATTATTTTTGTATCGATGCCTTCTTCATCTTCCATTTCTAACATTCCTACCACTCGGCTGGGGATTACGGCACCAGGATATACTGGATAGGTGGAGATAACCAAAACATCCACTGGATCTCCATCTTTCGCCAAAGTGTGGGGAATGAAGCCGTAGTTAAACGGATAAAACATCGCTGTATAGGCAAAACGATCTACCATGATGGCGCCGGAGTCTTTGTCCATCTCGTATTTGACAGAACCACCCTGAGGAATTTCCACCACTACGTTTACCTCCTCAGGAATATTTTTACCAATGCTAAGTTTACCCAGATCCATAATTTGCTTAACTATATCAAATCAAGCCTTAAATTGTAAACAAGCAACCCTTTTGAGTTCTTGACAACAATATTATCAAAAGCTAGACTCAAATTAGATTCTCTAAATACATAATTATACTGGGAAGGGGGTGACATAAATGCAAGATTTCACTACTTCTGTTTGGTTAGCAATTTCAACCGCACTCAGCCAAACTGCCGCCTTTCTACCAAACCTACTCTGGGCGTTGGTTATTTTTGTTATCGGTGTTGTAGTTGCCGTAGTTCTGAAAAACGCGTTGATTCGCTTCCTACAAGTAATTAACTTTGACAAAATCCTTCTGAGAACCGGTTTCCCTCAGACTCTCAAAGCAGCTGATCCAGCCTTATCACTTGAAAAACTTCTCGGAGACCTTCTCAAATGGTTTGTCATAATAGTCTTTCTACTACCAGTTGCAGAGACCTTAAAATTGACCCAATTTTCAGCCTTGCTTAACCAACTACTTCTTTATCTACCGAATGTCTTAGTCTCAGTAATAATCGTAATGGTTGGCGCGGTCTTTGCCCAGTTTGCCCGAGATTTTGTTCTAGCGGCCGCTTCGGGAATGGGAGCCAGTGCAGCCAGGCTTCTTTCCCAGGTAGCCAGCTGGTCAATATTAGTTTTTGTAATTTTGGCCGCACTTTCCCAGCTCGGTATTGCCCAAGATTTGGTTCGAATCCTATTTACAGGATTTATCGCCATGCTCGCGATCGCAGGAGGCTTAGCCTTCGGCCTTGGTGGACGAGAGACCGCCCAGTCTCTCTTAGAACAGATCTATAACAGTGTCAAAGAGCGACAAAGAAAGTAACGTAAACGGTTGTGGCCTTAGGTTGTAGGATAAATACATGTGCTTTCCTACAACCTGCCACTACCCACCAATACAGCTGATGATATATACTTTTCATAATGTCCAAACACATCTTATGGTTTCACCAAATAGACAAGCACGATGTTCACTCAGCGGGTGGAAAAGGGGCCAACTTAGGGGAGATGACCAAAGCGGGTATCCCCGTTCCTCCAGGCTTCGTTGTTAGTGCCCAAGCCTACCAATATTTTATTGATTCCAACAACCTTAGACATAAGATAAAAGATTTTCTAAATAAGCTTGATCCCGAAAACACCAAAATGCTCTCGGAGGCTTCAAGCTTGATCAAGAAATTAATTGTCTCTTCAACCATGCCCCAAGACCTTGTCGAGGAGATCGTAAAGAGCTACCAAAAACTAGGTTCTGGAAAAGATCTCTTGGTAGCTGTTCGCTCCTCAGCGACAGCTGAAGACCTACCTGGCGCCTCTTTTGCCGGGCAACAGTCCACTTATCTAAACATCTCAGGAACCAAAAATATTCTTAGAGCTGTGAAAGATTGCTGGGCATCTCTATTTGAGGGCAGAGCAATATATTATCGCGAGCAGAAAAAGTTTGACCATTTCCGAGTGAATATTGCTGTTCCTATCCAAAAAATGGTTCAATCGGACGTTTCTGGAGTAATGTTTACCCTAGACCCACTCACCAATGATAGGACGCGCGTTGTTGTCGAAGCTATTTACGGGTTAGGTGAACTAATTGTCCAAGGAGAAGTAACCCCAGATCACTACGAAGTTAATAAAAAAGACAACCAGATTATAACCAAGCAGAAAGCTAGACAGCTAAAACAGTTAATAAAGGTAGGAGACAAGACGAAAGAACTTCGAGTCTCTGAGGCTTATCAGATGAGGCAAAAGCTCTCTGATGATAAAATTGTCGAGCTGGCAAAGCTTGGTGAAAAAATAGAAAAACATTATTTCTTTCCCCAAGACATCGAGTGGGCCATGGAAAATGACGAATTATTTATTGTCCAGACCAGACCCATTACGACTATAAAAGAGGTCTCCAAACAATTCTCCCCTTCTTTAGTCAAACTCGATTTACCCCAACTTCTTCAGGGCGCCTCGGCCAGTCCCGGCATAATCAGTGGCCCCGTCAGAATTTTAACCTCAGCCAAGGATATCGGAAAACTTAAGAGTGGGGAGGTTTTGGTCGCACCAATGACCAATCCTGATTTTGTGCCAGCCATGCGTAAAGCTGTAGCTATTGTCACTGATTCTGGAGGGAAGACTTCCCACGCAGCTATAGTATCCCGAGAACTCGGTATACCTTGTGTGGTGGGCACAGAAAAGGCTACTAAGGTACTCCGTAATGGTCAAGTCGTAACAGTCAACGGCTCAACCGGGGTGGTTTACAAGGGAAGTCCCAAACATCCTTTTGATAAGCGCGTCCTTGAACCAACACATGCGACTATTTCCCCTAACTTAGCCAATCTTAAAACAGCCACAAAGGTTTATGTAAACCTGGCAGAGCCTGAAAAAGTGAAGGAAGTAGCTCGCCGGAATGTCGATGGAATAGGCTTACTTCGAGCTGAATTTATGATGGCCCAAATTGGGGAACATCCTCAGAAAATGATTGCCGACAAAAGACAAAAAGAGTACATCGAGAAACTCTCCGATGGGCTTAAAACTTTTTGCGAGGCTTTTGATCCCCGGCCTGTTGTTTATCGAGCTTCAGATTTCAAAACTAACGAGTACCGTAACCTAAAAGGTGGTAAAGAATTCGAGCAAGAGGAACCAAACCCAATGATTGGATTCCGAGGTTGCTTCAGGTATATCAAAAACCCAGAAGTATTTGAAATGGAACTTGAGGCGATCAAGAAGGTCAGAAATATCTATGGCTTCCGAAACTTATGGTTGATGATACCTTTTGTACGAACACCCAAAGAGTTGGCGCAAGTCAAACACTTAGTCAGCAGCGCTGGTTTACATCGTTCGCCTTCATTTAAATTATGGATGATGGTAGAAGTTCCCTCGAATGTGTTTATTTTAGAAAAATTCCTAGAAGTAGGAATAGACGGCTTATCTATTGGTTCAAATGACCTGACCCAGCTTATCCTGGGAGTCGATCGGGATTCCAGTCAAGTGGCTCAGGAGTTCAACGAATTGGACGACGCCGTTATGGGGGCAATTGAGCACGTTATAAAAACTGGCCATAAGCACGGAGCAAGTGTGTCTATTTGTGGTCAGGCTCCTTCAATCTATCCAAATCTCACCAAGCAGCTGGTGCAGTGGGGTATTACTTCAATATCGGTTTCACCAGACGCAATTGAGTCAACACGTGATCTAGTCGCCAAATCCGAGCAAGAACTAGTTAAGAAGTAGTTGTCATTCCGATTGCTGCTCGGAGTTTGCCACCTGGGAGGTGTAACCTGGGAGGTTAAATACAGCTGCACCTAGGAAAAATGGTATAATTTTAAGCATGCCAGGTCGAATTGTCCCACTAGTCACAAAAGAAGTTTACCATGTCTTCAACCTAGGAATAGGACACAGACCAACTTTCACTTCAACCTGGGAGTATAAAAGATTCATTCAGCTCCTAACCTTTTACAGTTTCCTATCTCCCCCTTCAAGCTTCTCGCGTTTTGAGAACCTTTCTAATGACAGGAAAGAGATTTTGGTTAATTCTAGAGGAGATAGAACGTTGGTAGATATTTTAGCTTATTGTCTTATGCCCAATCATTTCCATCTTTTAGTTAGACAAGCCGAAGATGAAGGCATATCAACTTTTATTAGCAAACTCTTAAATAGCTATACCAGATATTTCAATGTAAAAAATGACTCCATCGGTGCCCTGTTTATAAACCAGTTTAAGGCAGTCAGGATGGAAACTGAAGAACAACTGCTGCACGTTTCTCGCTACATTCACCTTAATCCTTTCACAGGATACATAGTTAGAGATTTGGAGTCACTTAGCACTTACCCTTGGTCATCCATACAAGAATATTTGGCTGAAAACCATAAAGGAATTTGTCGGAAAGATCTAATAAACTCAAATTTCAAAACCCCAGCTTCCCACAAAAACTTTATCTTTGACCACGCTGATTACCAGAGAAATTTAGGTTTGATCAAACACTTAATACTTGAATAATTCCTAGGTTACCTAGCTGTTTAACCTCCTAGGTTGTTATTCTAAATTGAACGCAAGCGTTTAAATGTGCTAAAATACGCTGGTATCAAGGGTTTATTCACAGAATGGGTCCGTAGCTCAATGGTAGAGCAGTAGCCTTTTAAGCTACGTGTTGAGAGTTCGAGTCTCTCCGGACTCACCAATAAAGAAAGGCTAAACTCAAGTTTAGCCCAGACTCAGGCCTGAGGTCTGAAAGGTAGTACCGGATTATACCACTTTACGAACAGTTATCCTTGAACAAAACTATATTCGAACAAAATTATATTCAAAATCCTCTTTACCAAGAAGTTTTTTAATCTTTTTTCTGCGTATTTGCGAGCAATAACAAGATATTCAGGAAACCCTAGATCTGTGTAATACCATCTACGACCTATAATTATTGTAATCCAGCCTCTTTTGTGGTACAATTAATGTTAATACGAACCGAGGAGAGGAAAGGTGAGGCTAAGCGAGCACGACCTTTTTGCGGGCTTGTGGAGCCTGCATCCTGTACTCATTTTCGTCGGTAACCTCGTGCTCAGTCAAGCACGGTTTTACCTCTACGAGTGGGTCCTGTCCCAAAGGGACGCCAGCCGTCTACCTCACGGCTTGGCAGCTTTCCGGTACGCAACCGTCACCTTGGGTGACGCGGTGTTTATCGGCCACGCGCTCTTGGTTATGCGCGAGTACTACAGCAGGGTGCTTGTGCCTGAGTCCTTCTGGACCAGCACAGCATTCTCAATCGGATGTCTGGTGATTGGGTTCGCCCTTTCACTAGCGTATTTGATCTCCAAGGACGGTTTCCCGCCCTACCCCGCCGGGTATTGGACGGATTTCGACCGGTGGACCCACTTCACGTACTTCGGTATTGTGGGTGCCATCATGGTCGGTTTTCTCCGGGCCCCTTTCTACGGTCAGGAGACAGGTCTGTGGGTGGCAACGTTCGTGCTCTTCTTGGGAGGGTACGGACTCACCATCTGGATGACCGTCACGGACCACAATCCGCTCTGGCACTATATCCAAGCGCATGTGCCAGGCCGGCCAAGCCTACAAGACAGCAATGTTTTGTAGGCTTTTCTTATTTTTTTTGGCTACTATAAGTTTATAATATTTTCTGAGAGGAGACTGATAACTCATGGTAGATCAATACCCTGAACACACGTTGATGACTCTTGAAGAACTGGCAAGGAGAATCAAAGGACTTATGCCTGGGCAGTGCTTTCACGCGCGGATAAGTCCTAGGACTACTTGTGGCCAAGTACGAGATGAGACACGAGTTCTTTGCTGTCTAGCCGGAGTCGGTATTTATACAATCAAGAAATCTTGTAATAACTGTGATCCAAGCAGTCAGGGCCACTTTCTTGTAGTATCCAGAGCTCAAGGCTCGACTTTTAACTAGACACTCATACGTGGGTGACCTTAGTAAGGCGCTGATATATTCAGTGCCTTTCTTGTTTCGTAAGCAATTTTTCATTACAATGTCCTTATGTTTCTCACCAGACAAGAAATTTTGGATTCCCTAAAATATGTTGCAGATAACGCCAGTTTTGTGAAAATAGATAGCTTGGCTATTGAAAACTACGTCCACAATTTCGTCCCCACGCCCTACACTCACTGGACCAAAGCTTGCCCTTTTGGCTACAAACCCCAACCCACTTATGTTGATGAGGTCGATTTTCTTTTTCTTCTAGGCAATCAAGCATTCTGTTACTGGGGAAATCCGAAATGGACCGTTGATTACAAAGGTGAAAATCTTGATGGTTGGTGGGCCGCAATAGCCTGTTTCCAAAGAGCGCTAGAAAATAATACTCCTATCTTGGAAGGTAACTATCTAGCAAGTCTTACGATTGACCAGACCAGAAAACTTTTTCAAGGGACGCCTGACATTCCTCTTCTGGAAGAGCGCTATCGAATGCTCCAAAAAATTGGTCAGATTTTGGTTGAAAAATACTCTGGTCGGTTTCACAACTTTTTGGAAAAATCTGACAGATATTCTCTTAATCTTACCCAACAAATCGGGCAAGTTTTCCCAGGTTTCGACGATACACCGACCTATAAAGGTCGACAAGTTTATTTCTACAAAAAGGCCCAATTAGTCGTAAACGACATCTACAACAATACTCTATCCTATCCAACAGGAATCAAGGATATTAGTCACCTTACTGGTACAGCTGACTACAAAATACCAGCTATTATGCGTCAGATGGGAATGTTAGTTTACACTGACGATCTCAGTGACAGAATAGATAACAAAATAGAAATCCCTGAGCACAGTGAGGAAGAAATCGAGATCCGGGCTTCCCAGCTATGGGCGGTAAAAACAATTTGTGAGATGCTTAACCAGAAATACCCTGACGTCATACCCTCAGTCATTCAGGACATGCTTTGGCTATCAACCCAAGGAAAAGGAAGTCTGAAAAAACCCTATCACCTCACCAAAACCATTTATTATTAACTGGAAAAAGAAAAAAGAAATGATAAGATTAACCTATGAACACCAAAAAGATAATCACACTTTGCTCCAGTGCCTCTCACTATAAACAGATGCTGAGAGTGGCAGATAAGCTCAAGAGGTTAGATTATAAAGTAAAATACCCATTCACGGCTGGGATAATGAAAAAGACGGGGATTTGGGAAGTTGAGCACTACAAAACTTGGATTCAAAACGACGCTGATTATGATAGAAAGGCTTTCCTTATGCGTAAGCATTTTGATAAAGTCGTGCGATGTGACGCCATCTTAGTCACCAATTACGCCAAAAACGATCAGGAAGGCTACATTGGAGCGAATGTTTTGATGGAAATGGGTTTAGCTTTTCATCTCAAAAAGCCAATCTATATACTCAATCAACCAGACAAAAACTCCCCCTTCACCGAAGAAATCTGGGGTGTAAAACCTATTATTCTAAGCGAGGACTTAAGTAAAATCAGATTGTAAAAAAGAACCGCCTGTTTGAAACAAGCGGTGCGAAAAAAGATAATTACTTTTGTTTTTCCATCGGCCTGGCATTTTTATTTGGCACTCTCGCAAACCTAAATTCCAAAGGACTTCTACACTTAAGATTTCTGTACGAGTCTGCCAAATCCCTGACACGTTGCCTGACCCAAAATAGCCAGACTCGTCTCTTGCCAGATGATTGGTACGGCAATACTCTACTCCTTCTGATTGTGATTGAGGTGTATTTTAATACTAAACAACTGTTTGGTCAAATATAGCTCGCGTTGACACCCTTAAGGCCAGACTGCTACACTTGGTCAATATGCCCTGGCTCAAGCTCCTACTCACAGGCCATCAAAAATATCTTGCCCTGTCCCTTGCAGTTGTAGGATTTAGCTCACTTTTGGGCGTCAATTACTTTGTCGAGAAAGCTAGCATCAAGCCAAATGTCGACACCATCCTAGTCCAATCAAGTAACGCCTCTTCCTCAGCCGTATTAACCATCGCCACTGAATCATCCCAAGCTGTACCTCCAACTAAGTCACCTGATCCGAAACCCCAGCCTGCCGGCTCACCTGCTCCCCAAGCAAAAAAGGAAGTGAACACGCCAACACCAGCCAACAATCGTCTTGGTTGGCCAAACAATAAGTTTGGAATGTACTCTTACAAAGATCCTGAGTCTATCAGGTTGACTGCTGAGCTAGTCAACTCTAATGGCGGTGATTGGGGTTGGATTCTATTTCCGATAAATATCAAAGACCATGGGGTTGACTCCTGGAACACGATATTTAGTATCTGCAAGGAAAATCACCTTATCCCCATACTCCAAATAATTATGGATGGAGGATACACACCAACGGACGCGGATATTGAGGAAGCAGCGGACTTTATGAACCAACTTAGTTGGCCAACAAAAAGGAAGTATGTGACGGCTTTTAACGAGGTAAACGCGGCCGAGTACTGGGGTAATCGAATCGACCCTACGGACGTGGCTAACAAACTCAATAAATTTATTGATGCTTTTAAGGCCCGTTCTGGAGATTTTTTCCTAATGAATGGCGCCCTGAATGCCTCAGCCCGTACCGGAAAAGTCCTCACCAATCTTGGTGTCCAGACAGAATACCTAGGCGAGCCTGACTTCTTAGAACAAATGAACAATGCTGTTCCTGGGATTTTCAAAAAATTGGACGGTTGGGCGGTGCATACCTATCCCCAACCTGAATATCGCGGTAAACCCTTGGACACTACTATTTCCGGAGAGGCAGCTTGGGAAAAAGGACGTAACACCATGAGTTCCTATAAATGGGAGCAAAATATCTTAAGATCTAAGTTTGGCGTAGACTTACCGATCTTCATTACCGAGATGGGTTGGCCACACAAAGAAGGTACAAGCCCGCGATCTGGGTGGTATGACCAAAATACAGTTTCCGATTACTACAAAATTGTTTTCCGAGATTTGCTCTTGAAAGATAATAACGTTGTATCAGTCGCACCGTTTGGTATCAAAGTAACTGGACTCGACAATTTCAGCTTTGTGGGAAATGATGGCTATCGCTATCCCCAATTTGACGCCCTCAAATCACTCCCCAAAATAGCCGGCAACCCACCTAGATAGTTTACTTAGTTACTTTATAGATCTAGAATTAACCTATGAATAAAGATCAGCTCCAAGAAGCTTTTCGAGAGGTTTTATTTGATTTTTGGGAAAAGGTCATCGAGCCTGTTATGGTCACCAAGTCAGAACACGAGGAGATCAGATCCGACCTTACAGGTAGAATTGATCGAATAGATAAAAAGTTAGACGCTGAGGTTGCATATCGAGATCGGCTTGAAAAGAGAGTCAAGAAGATCGAAACAAAAGTCGGTGTTGAGTAAATTACTGAAGTGTTGCATTCTTGATTAGTTCTAGCCTTTTAACCTTGGTTCCCTCTAACTCAATTGCTAGTATATCTATTCTATAAAGCTCATGTTTATTCTTTGTCCTTGCGTTGTAGTAATCAATACACCTAGCCATTCTAGAGAGCTTTAGTTTAGTAATAATTTCCTCAGGTAATCCGTAATTAGTATTCGTGCGAGTTTTTACCTCAACAAAACATAGTGCGCCTTGGTCAAGCCCGATAATATCTATCTCGCCTGCGGGACATCGCCAGTTTTTCTCTAGGATCTGGTACCCTTCTTTGATCAGATACTCAACCGCTAATTTTTCTCCGAAAGAGCCTACGGTCTGATTAGTCATTATTAGTAATCCAACCTAGGTTAAAAGACGCCCGATGAATATTACAAAAACCATTTTTCCTGATCGCCTCCTGATGTCTCTTTGTGCCGTACCCTTTGTGTGAGTCAAAATAATACTCTGGGAATTTGGTAGACAGATCAACCATCATCTGATCACGAGCAACCTTAGCAATAATCGAAGCAGCAGCTATTGAACAAGATTTCTGATCACCTTTGATAATTGGTTTTTGGTTGGACTTTTTGAGATTTTTAATATAAAAAGCATCAATAAGATGAAAATCTGGTTTAGGATCTAGGTTTCTTATGGCCTGACGCATAGCCGATTGGGTGGCCTTACCAATACCATGCTTGTTAATAAAGTCCACACCGACGATACCAAGGCTAAAGCTAAGGGCTGTGTTTTTTATTTGACTGGAAAGATTTTCCCGGATACGCGGAGCAAGAAGTTTGGAATCATTTATCCCGTCTGGAACTTGGGTTTGAGGAGAAAAAACAACCGCACCTACCACCACAGGACCGGCCCACGCGCCTCGACCAACCTCATCAATCCCCACTACATACTGATAACCACTAGACCAAAGTTCTAATTCATAATCTAAGGTTGGGTAGGTCATGAATAGATTATACAGAATTTAGAAGTTTGAACATAGAACATAGGAAAAACCAACTATTCTAAGTTCTGGATTCCAAGTTCAATTATACTTTTTTAGCGAGTTTGCCAATCCGGTCACGAAGATAGTATAGCTTGGCGCGTCTAACACCTTGAGCTACTTTGACCACATCGATCTTTTTAATATTAGGCGAGGACACCGGCCAAATACGCTCAACACCTATCCCACCAGCGCCAATTTTTCGAACCGTAAAAGTCTGACTATTGCCAGCTCCTCTGATCGAGATAACTATTCCCTCATAGGCCTGGATACGCTCTTTATTACCTTCTTTGATGGATGAGGAAACCTTTATGACGTCACCTGGTTTAAAGTTTATGTTTTCCATGAAGAGAATTTTAACAGATCTTAATCAAAACGACAAGGCTAACATCGCCCAAAGAAGCATCACAGATATAACCAGGTATTCCAAAACTAGGCTGCTACTTAGGTTTTTCTCTTGGACGTGATGAGCGACGCCAAACAATAAGTATAAAACCGCCATTAGCACCACTAAGGCAAGTTTGGAAGTGAGATTGGCCATATCAGTCAGGACCATCAAGCTGGTTAGAAAAATAACAGTCAGTAAGACAAACTGAGTCAAGTGAGTGGCTACAAAAGCGATCATACAATCAACCCCTTATTAAGATATACAATCAGAAATACAATGAAGCCAAGCAGAATAGTGTGGAAAAATGGATGTCGAGCCCTGTGCTTAACCTGATTTTTGATAAGGATAAAGGAATCAAATAAGAAAAAGGCCATCAGGACCAAACTAAAACCTAGATATACTTTTTGAGTTAAGCCCAGAGTCTCGATAGGCAAACCTTGAACTTTCTTTTCAGGAGACAGGGAGGTAAAGAAGCTGGCCGTCCTAGGCTCTACCTCCGTTTGACTAACCTCAACATTACTGCTAAGAGGGGTACCAAACATCTGTACTATTAAAGTCGTGTCTTTCCCATCAAACTGACCATTCATCACCGCTACACCTGTCTCTTGATAGTTAGGACTTAGTAAGTTTTCCTTATGGCTGGGAGAAGCCATCCAAGCAGCGACCACAGCACCGGAGGTATAAAAGTCTCGAGCGAGATTCTCACCAGCGTATAGGTAGTGGTATTCCTCTTTCTGGAAAAAAAACCAAGGCATGACTCCTTCCGGCGAGGCGTGTGCCCAATAATTTTTGACAAACATGTCCTCAGCCTTGGCTTGGGCTACTTTATCCAAAGTAACGCTCTCTTTGACCACTTCTAAACCAGCTTTAACGCGCTCTTTATTGGTGAGATCAATGACTTCTTTGGTGTAAATATTTGTCGCAAAACCTAGGATCTTAGGTCGAGAGCTAAAAAAGACGCTGTTGATACTCCCAAAAGCGACCAAGAAAAGAAAAACTAGAATTAGAAAGGGGGTTCTCGTCGCATGAGGATGGTAGTTATTGTGTTTTCCTGGATAAAGTAAGTGTGCTAGCAGTTCCATATTAGTTATTAATTTCTCTACAACCTATAACCTAGTATATTTTAACCCTTCGACCAAGTGTCGTCTATATGTACCTCAACTTTGACGGGACATTTTTTCAAAAGCACTTCGGCAGCTCTGATCATTTGATACTCAACCATTTTCGCAACTTCTTCGGCTTGATCTTCACGAGCTTCGGTCACGATTTCGTCGTGAACCGTTGAGACAAGATAGGCGTCGTAACCATTTTTTACAATTTCATCATGAATAAAACAAAGGGCGTATTTAGTAATATCCGCACTCGTGCCTTGAATCGGCGTATTCTTACCTTGTCTTTCGATAGAACCAATTAATTTCAAATATTCAGGGTGATCTTTATCCGGCAATTGGTAAACGCGCTTTCGCCCACCGAGCGTCCGAGAATAACCAAGCTTCACCGCTTCTTTGCCCGTTCGATCCAACCATTTTTTTACACCCTGGTAGGTTTTGAAATAAATATCCAAAAGACTTCGAGCTTCTTCCACACTTGTCCCTATCTGAACAGCTAGGGAGGTAGGACCACGACCATACATAAGCCCAAAATTAATTGATTTGGCCTGGAAACGTTTGGTTTTGTCCACCTTGTCTATATCAATTCTAAACATCTGAGAAGCTGTCAAAGTATGAAGGTCAACATCTTTAATAAAGGCACCAAGAAACACGCTATCCTCACTCACTTCAGCCATAATTCGTAGTTCTATCTGAGAGTAATCCGCCGTAACCAGTTTGTAACCGGGGGGAGCTTTGAAACAACTTCGGAAACCAGAATCAGCCGGTATCTGTTGAAGGTTTGGATTGTTACAGGCAAAACGGCCTGTGTCAGCACCCATTTGCATAAAATCCGGGTGAACCCGACCTGTCTTTGGATTGATCTTTTCCAAAATAGACTCTCCAAATGACGTGATCATTTTTTCATACTGTCGATATTCCAAGAGTTTCTTGGCCAAAGGGTGATCGACTTTTTGAAGAGTCGCCTCAGATGTATTAGGAATATCTACACCCAGTTTCCTAAAGGCTTCCAGAAGCTGTAGCGGGCTATCTAGATTAATGGACGGCATATCATTACCAAATAAATCCATTGCGGTGAAGGAAGTGATCGCGGTTAGGTCTTTTTGGATATCATCCCGGATTTCATTTCGCTTTTCTTCAAGTTCTTTTATATGTACTCGCCATTTTTCCTGGTCTATAAGAAAACCCCGAAGCTCCATCTCGGCCACCACAGGGGCAACTTTGAACTCAAGCTTGGCTGTCTCGACAAGGCCTTCCTGCTGGAGTTTACGAAATTGTTTCTTGAAAATCTCCAATAAAAAGTGGACATCTCGAGCGGCATAATCCAATTGTTGGGTTGTAAATTTACCTCGCAAAGCAGCATTTTTGGGATCTGAAAACTCATCACGAATAGTTTTGTCTATTTTCACACCGATATATTTTTCAACCAAACTTTTTAGCGAAATTTCACGACTAATACCACAAGTAATTAGCCTCTCGGCTAGCATAGTATCGTACACTGAACCGAGTGTAATACCAGACTGAATTTTCAACACCTCGTAGTCAAATTTGACGTTTTGTAAAATTTTTAGCGGGCGTTCGCTTTCCAAAACAGCTTTGAGTGGACTCAAGTCAACTTTTTGGGTGTCTATAACAAACGATTTTTCCTCGGTGGCCAGTTGGAGTAAAAGGAGTTTGGTATTGAAAGGATCTAAACTAGTACCTTCTGTGTCTACTGAGACTGTTTGGGTCTTCGACAGAGCGTCTACTACCTCCCCTAAGTCTGATGTTTGAGTAATAAATTTGTAGTCAATGGCACTCTGTGTGGTGGTAATGGTATCAAAAGGCATGTTTTAAGTTTAACAAGTCTTAGGGCTTTTATGAAGTGGCTTTGGGAGAGTTCTTGATTTTTTCCTTGAGAATGTTTTCTACTTCCTGAGGATTTATGGATGATCGGGAGACTTTTCTAAAAGCACCAATCAAGTACCCCATGACAGTAGTTTTACCAGCTAGATAGTCCTTTAGTGCCTCGGGATTTTGGGCTAAAACCTCATCAGCAAACTTATCTAGACTAGACTTATCCTGCAACGTCTGGAGGCCACTATCTTTTATCACTTGGCTTACGCTTACGTCAGTACTGAATACTTTTTCGAAGACCGTCTTGGCAGCAGTGGTCGTAATGACACCTTTATCTCGAAGGTAAAGTATTTCCGCGAGAGTTGCTGGGAGTAGATTGAGATCCGCAATAGTTCGTTTGTTACTAGCAAGCAACTTAAGTAGATCATTAGTAACCCAATTATAGATTTCTTTTCCGTAATGCGGATCTACTTTCTGCAACGAAATACCAACCGTATCTTTCTGAGAGTAAGCCCTAAGGGCCTCTTCGTACCAAATAGCAACATTTTTGTCGTCACTTACTAGCGTTGCTTGGTCTGTAGTCAGGCCAAACTCTTTTACAAAACGGCGTATTTTGTCTGCAGGAAGTTCGGGAAGGGATTTTTTGAGGCCCTCTACTTGGTCATTAGAAATCCTAATTAAAGGCAGATCAGGGTCCGGAAAATAGCGGTAATCGTGAGCTTCTTCCTTAGACCTTTGAAGAACCGTTTCACCCTGGTTTTCAACCCAGCCACGGGTCTGTTGGGCTATGGCCTGACTCTTCTCAAGTAGGTTCCTTTGGCGTTCAATTTCAAACAACAGCGCTCTTTCCACCGAACGGAAGGAATTCATGTTTTTTACTTCTACCTTAGTCCCCAATTTAGGCTCACCTTTGGGTTTCAGAGAAATATTCGCATCTACCCTAAGACTTCCTTTTTCCATATCCGCTTCAGAAACACCGCTGTACCGCATCAATTGCTGGATTTTACGACCGTACTCAGCAGCCTGAGTAGGTGTGCTAATCTCTGGCTTCGAAACGATTTCTAAGAGTGGGACACCAGAGCGGTTGAAATCAATCAAACTATAGCTAGCAACTTTATCTTTAACATGGAATAACTTTCCAGCGTCCTCTTCCAAATGGGCTCTATCCAAATGGACTGTGGAATCTCTCAGCTCAACTACACCGCCAAGGCAAATAGGTTTTTGTATTTGAGATATCTGATAACCCTTAGGTAAGTCTGGGTAGAAGTAATGTTTTCGCTCGAAATAGGTTTGAGTGTTTATCTCACTATTAAGACTCAGACCTGCTAGAATGATTTTTTCTATCGCTTCCTCATTAGCCACTGGCAAAGCACCTGGCAAACCAAGACAGACAGGACAAACCCGAGAGTTGGGCGGTTTGTTCCAGATGTCGGCACTGCAACGACAAAACATTTTTGTCTTAGTTGCAATTTGAACGTGAATTTCCAACCCAATAGTTACATCGTATTCCATACTATTTTCCAAATAATTTTGTCCAAAGAGACTTTTTAACTGGTCTTGGTTTCCGCCCAATCCTATCAGCTGCCCGAAATAGCTCCGAATCAGGGGTAAGATCCAATCTCACAGTGTTCAATCTCAGCACAACTTCATTGTTCGCTTTCTCACGAGCGTACGACAACCCTAGCTCCTTTATTTGAGTCGCGTAGCGTTTCATCCTATCTGGGGTGAGGTCGAAAATGTCTAAGGCAAACAATTTTATTCCCTGTCCCTCTACCAAATGTCGCTTTTGGCTGTCAGCTTGAAGCTGCCTGGCGAAACCTTCTTTAGTCTGACCAAGATCTTCAACTTGCATAAAATGTTGTCTTCCCTGAAACTCAATGGCCACTCCTAGATCAGGATAAAATCGGTCTAATTCCATTCCCCTAAGCCAAACAGGGCGATAGTTGTCCAGCTTTCGGAACTGGAAAAAATAATGATCCAGGATTTTCTTAGCAACACTTTCACTTGCAGACACAGTAGTCATAAAGTAGGTTTCCTTCCTTTTAGATTCAGTTCACTCTCCAGGTTGTAACCCACCCGAAGCAGAGTTTCTTCTGAAAACGCCGGTCCCATGAACTGTATTCCCACTGGCAAACCCTCGGCAAACCCACAGGGCATGCTAAGAGCAGGGATACCGGCGAGATTGGCAGGTATGGTGTAAACATCTGATAAATACATTTCTAAAGGAGTACTCTTGTCTCCCTTTTTGAAAGCCAGCGTCGGAGAAACAGGGCAAGACAACAAATCAACTTTTTCAAAAACTTCCTCAAACTCCTGTTTGATCATAGTGCGAACCTTGGCGGCTTTGAGATAATAATCGTCATAATAACCAGAGGACAACGCGTAAGAACCGAGAATTATCCGCCTTTTCACTTCACTCCCAAATTGGTCACGAGACCCCCCATACCTAATTCCATCATAACGAGAGAGGTTAGAACTTGCCTCACTAGTGGCCATTAAGCAATAAACACTGAGAGATACTTCGGTGCTAGGCAGCGCTACCTCAATAACCTCGGCGCCAAGTCCTTCCAGAGTTTTTAAAGCCTTCTTTACCTGTGTTTCGACATCCTTTTGTAATCCGGAAGCAAAATATTCTCTGGGGATACCTATCCGCAAACCTTTTAGTTCTTTTTCTAAATTTGCCGAGTAATCAGGCAACGGTCTGTCAGAGGAGGTTGAGTCTCTAGGATCCTTGCCAGCAATGATATTCAACACTAAAGCGCTGTCCTTAACTGTCTTCGTGATAGGCCCAATACAATCCAGTGAGGAACCATAAGCAATCAGCCCATAACGACTAACCCGCCCATAGGTAGGCTTAAGCCCCACCACACCACAAAATGCAGCAGGTTGACGAATACTACCACCAGTATCTGTTCCCAACGCGTAAGCACACAGATCAGCTGCAACGGCTGCGGCTGAACCACCACTAGACCCGCCTGGCACTCTCGACAAATCCCAAGGGTTACTTACGCTACCGTAAGCTGAGTTTTCAGTAGAAGAGCCCATGGCAAATTCATCACAATTGGTTTTCCCTAATATCGGGCTATAAACTGCCTCCAGATTGTCAATCACGTGGGCATTGTACGGTGGATCAAAATGCTCAAGTATTTTAGACCCTGCGGTTGTGCCTAGGCCCCTGGTAACAATAACGTCTTTAATTGTACAGGGAATACCGCTTAACCAGCACAATCTATCTTCACCTCTTAGTTCATCAGACTTTCTCGCGGTTTCTAAAGCTAGTTTTGGGTTAAGTGCAAGATATGAATTAAGTCTTTGGTCAAGCTTCTCAATGCGTTCAAGGTAGGCTTGGGTTAGCTCAATTGAGGAAAAATCCTTTCTGGAAAGGGCCTGATAAGCCTCCTCCACTGACAGCTCTGTATACTCTCTCACTCGAAAACCGCCTTTATCTTAAACAAGTCTTCTTTGGTGTCCTGACTGTTCTGTAGCACTTGGTTGGTTTCCAGTGACGGAATAGGTTCATCTTTATCTACAATACCTACATTTTGAGTAATAACAAAACTCGGATCTATATTTTGAACATCAACAGTACTCAATTTGTTTATTCCGAACTCAATTACTTCAGAAACTTCTTTTTCAAAGTCTCTTTCCTGAGTTGAGGTAAGGACTAGATTTGCTAATTTGGAAACTTTCTGGATGTCCATAGTTACATCGCCCGAAGTGCCTTAACTCTTTCCTCAATAGGCGGATGGGTGGAAAATAATTTAGTCATAAACTCACCATAGTTTTTCAACGGATTTACTATATACAAATGCGCTGTCCCCCGATTGGCTACTTCTAGAACCTCCTTGTCTGAAGATATTTTCATCAAAGCGTCAGCTAGACCATCCGGGTATCTCGTAAGTAAAGCACTCGATGCATCAGCCAAAAACTCTCTTCGACGAGAGATAGCCGCTTTTATGACCTGCGCAATAAGTGGCGCCAGTATCGCAAGGATAAGGGCTACAATTACAAAAACGCCACCACTTTTCCTGTCATCTCTGTCAGAAGATCTAAACCAACTCGCTCGGAAAAACCAATCAGCTAACAAGGCAACAAACCCCACTAGGACAGATACTACTACCATTATTCGAGTGTCGTAATTGCGTATGTGAGAGAGCTCGTGACCAACCACCCCCTCGAGCTCGATTTTCTCAAGTTTATTTAGCAGCCCGGTAGTCAGGGCTATGGAAGCATGTTTTGGGTCCCTCCCTGTTGCAAAAGCGTTAGGAGCGCTATCATCAATGACGTATATCTTAGGTATGGGCAAACCAGCTCCGATACAAAGGTTTTCAACAATATTATAAAGTTCCTTGTTTCCCGACTTAGTGATGGGCTTTGCTCGAGAAATAGCCAAAACAAAAGTATCCGAGAAATAATAACTTACCAGGTTGGTTAGAACACTAAAGATGATGAAATACCCCAGAATTCCGCTCCCATACCCAAGAGCCTGAGCAAAAACATACCCGACCCCGATCACAAAAATACTAAACGCGGTCATAATAAACCAAGTTTTCGTTTTATTACTTGCTATCTGATTGTGGATCGTCAAATTCTCCATGTGTCCTATCTCAAGTTAATAGTAATTACTACCGAACTCTTATTGTGTATAGGGAGTGGTACAGAATCAGGGTTAGAAACTTAACTTAACTTCCTGTTTTTCCTCGCTACTTGCCTGGAAAAACTCTTCTACTTTGAAGCTCAACATTCCTGCAAAGATTAGATTTGGAAAAACCTTAATTTTGGTATTGTAATCCATAACATTGGAGTTGTAGAACTGTCTTGCGTAGGCAATCTTACTTTCAGTGTCTGAAAGCTCGTCTTGGAGTTGTTTAAAATTTTCAGATGCTTTTAACTCTGGGTAAGCTTCCGCAACGGCAAATAAACTCTTGAGAGCTCCGGTAAGCATGTTATTCGCTTCGGCCTGTTCATGAACAGAACTTGCCGAGATAAGACTTGCCCGAGCTTTGGTAACACTTTCAAAAACTTCTTTTTCGTGCTTGGCATAACCTTTAACAACTTCGACTAAATTGGGAATTAGGTCGGAGCGCCTTTTAAGCTGAATGTCTATACCTGACCAGGACTCCTTCACCCTCATGTGGGCTGTAATCAGGCCATTGTAAACCGCCCATAGATATAGAGCCACTACAACTACCAAACCAAGTAATAACCATACAATTTCCATAAAATGCCACCTTCCTTAATAACTACAGTATCTAAAAACTATCAACATTTTTACTTGCGCAGCCTGACATGTGCTTCCTTAACAAATTCGGGCAAGTCCAAAGCATTGAGAATGCTTTTTTTAGTTGTCCAACCTCGCCGGGCTACGCCAACCCCATACTTCATAAGAGTCATATGCTCTAAGTGGTGGGAGTCAGTATTGACTACTAGCTTAACACCTTTGCCAACTGCTTCCCTAACCAGAATATCAGGCAAGTCCATTCTATCAGGAAAACTGTTAATTTCCAAGAACTTATCGTATTTTAAGCACGCCTCAAAAACTTTTTCCCAGTCAGCTTCATAACCAGAGCGCTCCAGAAGAATCCTACCAGTTGGATGAGCTATACCATTAACTAAAGGGTGCTCTAAAGCGTAGACCAGCCTCTTAGTAATAGTTTCTTTATCTTGACGGAAACTCGAGTGAATCGAGGCAAGAATGAACTCATGCTCAGAAAGAACTCTATCAGACACCTGTAACCCACAAGAAGCGGTTATGTTCACTTCGAGTCCAATTATTACTCTAATACCATTTTCAGAGTCATTATACTGCTCAATCTGCTTTATCCGCTTCGAAAAATCAAGATTTGGGTATGAGTGGTCCGTTATAGCCATATACTTATATCCTAGGTTTTTGGCCTTCTCCGCCATCTCGGACACACTATTATGACCATCGCTCCAGGTAGTATGGGTATGGACGTCACCTTTAATATCCCCTAGTGCGACCAATACAGGCAGCTTTTGATCTATAGCAGCTTCAATTTCGCCAGTGTCTTCCCGAATTTCTGGAGGCGGGACCTGCATACCAAGCAGTTCGTATATTTTACCTTCGTCTTCAACGGGGAGAAGTGTTTTACTTTTTATCTCTTTGATTCCGTGCTCAGACAAAGAAAAACCCCTCTTATTGGCGTAACTCCGAAGCTTGATATTGTGGTGTTTTGAACCTGTAAAATGCTGAATCAAGGCGCCATAGGAAGTTAAAGGCTGGACCATAATATCGACTCTAATCCCATTTTTCAAGACTAGTGTGAGAGTGGTCTCGCCTTCTTCTAGGATTTTACCGAGTATTGGCAGATCTAAGAGGTGAGCCTTAACCTTTTTTATATCATCGCTGGCCACGGCGATATCTATATCCCCTATAGTGGAAACTTTTCTTCGTAAACTACCCAAAGGATCTGCTTTCCTAATAAATGGGGCTTTGGTTAAATAACCAACAATTATGTCTGCCAGCTCCTCAGCCATAGGCAAGAGCATCCGATCAGATCTTTTTTGATACTCCTCAAGACCTTCTCGTAGCTTCATAAGCAATTTGTCAGTTACCTTACCTTCGATACTCCTATCTTGGATGGCATTTTTTAGACCTCTCAGGTCATCTACACCTAATTCAACAAGTTTTAGAGCAGTCTTCGGGCCTACTCCAGGAACTTTTAGCAAGCTAAACAACCCTTCGGGGTAATCTTTCAAAACGTCTTCGAAGTGTGCCACTTGGCCTGTTCGGAACAACTCATCGAGGTGCACCGCAATACCTTCCCCGATCCCAGGTATCTGCTTAAGCCCTTCTTTACCCTCATGCTTCCACAAATCGGTAACGTCACTTGTTGCATGTTCTATACCATCGGCTGCACCTTCATACGCAATTATCTGGAATCTATTTAAACCCTTCATGGAATAAGCTGCAGCCACACTTCGCAATAAATCGGCTATTTCCTGATTAGTCATCGATCTTAGTATACCACTAAAAAGTTTGACGAATCTAATTAGGTTTGATACACTACTGAAGCTATTATCCGAAAGTGACTTTAATAAACGGTAGTAGCATGCAAGTAAAGCCTTTAAGGTTTTCTTTGATCCGTGAGTAAAACTTAGTAAATAGTAAAACGGAAGAAGGGGAAATACTAAAGGGGAATTCGTTCCCCGTTAGCTAACAACCATGAAGGTCTTATTAGGGGCACGTGGTGTAGTGGTCAAACATGGGACTCTGTCGAAGTCCAGACCGAGGGTTCGAATCCCTTCGTGCCCGCCAAACTCCTCCCGCCTTTGGCGGGTGAAGTCTGGCACAATCATAACAGCTCTTCAGTTCTGCCTCTTACAATCTGCCAAACTGAAAATTTAAAAGGTCGAGAGACGAAACTTGCTCACTGGAGAATGAGAGGACTTAGGACTGCCGTAACTATACTATTCTGCCGGATAAATACATTATGTTAGAACAGCTAAAGCAATTTTTTGCCGATAGGCAATCAACATTAATATCTGGTTTAAGCGCCCTTCTTATCATCGTGGTTGGATTTCTACTCTTTAACTACTTTTCACAGATTAATAAAGAGACAGCTTCTACCCAAACCGTAACAGTTGAGGAGTCCACCAACAGTGGTCTGCTCACAGAGGCTACCAAATCCAGTATCTTCGATGAAACAGATTCCAGCAAGAGTGGGACAAAACCAACTCCTTCCAAGGAAGAATCTTCCCAAGTTCCAAGTCAAACAGGCCAAACACGCTACACCGTCAAAAGTGGTGACACACTCTCAAACATAGCTCGGACATTCTACGGTAATCCAGATCAATACACCTTAATCGTGGGTGTAAAAGAGAATAATATCTCTAACCCAAATCTGATTCACGCTGGCAATGTTTTTGCTATCCCTTCCTCAGCGACCGCTCAGGCAGGCGCACCGCTTTCCCTTGTCAAACAACTTCCCGCCGCAGGGATCGGGGTTAATAACCCTGACGTCGTAAATCAGTCAACTGAGACTAATGTACATAATAGTTACTCAGTCAAGGCTGGTGATACTTTGTGGAGCATAGCAGAGAAGTACTACAGTGACGGGTACCAGTGGGCAAAGATCTTGGAAGCTAATCTTGATAGAGTAGGTTTCTTACCCAATGCTCTTAACGAGCAGGCGCTTATCATGACCGGACAGACTCTAGTGATACCAGGCAGTTAACTGTAAGTTAATTGTCACGGAACTTAGGTTTTGTTAAGATTACCCTGAAAAGGGCTATATTGTTGTGGTTAAATGCGGGTATCGTATAGTGGTAGTACGCCACCTTCCCAAGGTGGAGGCAGGGGTTCGATTCCCCTTACCCGCTCCAATCCAATACAGATTAGAATGGACCTTCTAAAGCTAGATTTTAAGTAAATCTTTGGCTAATTTAAAGCCTTTCTTCTCATAAAAACCATCAAATCCAAAGATATAATCGGCTTTATATTTATCGGCTACAGCAGCTACAGCAGCGTCAAAAGTGGTGTTCTTCTTAGTAGTATTAGGATCGTAGTATTTAGCTGCTCCAACAATAATCTGCTGGTCTACAGGCTCAATTATCATTGACGGATCAGTAAAGACAGACAAGGTTCCAGCGGCCATTTGAGGATTGTTAAATTTTCTAGCCATAGTAGTTGTAGCCTCAAAAATAGTAGTAGATGGGTAGATAACTTTCGCTCCTAGATCCACCAGCTTTTCAGATATTTTAACCGCTAGATTGTGGTTAGCATCATCAAGGTTGCTTTGAGCAACAATCCCATCACTATCAACAATAATAATCAGGTGGTTATTCATCCCAGGTATACTTATCTAAATTTTCAGATAAGTCTTTAGGTCCTTTCACTTGTAGTTTTTCTGCTAACTGGCCAATCTGAATCATTCCCTGAGCAGAAGCATTACTTTGAAACGCGGCAGTCCCTAGCCCCTCCTGTAATGCTCTTCTAATGACATCAGCTTGACTAGTACCTTGAGAGTTGGCTATTATCAGAACTTTCTCTTTTAATTCTTTGGGTAAGTAAACCATTGTTTTTTGCATTTGCATAAGCATATAATAATAGGTATAGGTATATATGTCAATACCGATACTTTAGTCTTGATTGCTTAAATTTAACTAGTTATTTAATAATGATAATCGGTACGCCAGGAGTTTAACTTACTCTAAGCTATCCTTAAACAAGTCTTGGAATCCGACTCTAATACCGTTTCCCGCTCCAAATCGGAATGGTTTTGGAAAATCATCATTTTTCCTCTTCAAAGCAAGATTTTCTATAGTTGGAGCCTAGTTTTTAATGATTTATCGTTAGCCTGGAAAAATTTATACCGACAACCGCAGTCGGACCTATTTACATTTCTTCTTCATTAAATCATTAGTCTAAAGCTCTAATAAGGGGTCGTAACCATTCATCAAAACAATCTTTTTTAAGATTGTTCAAATCCATTTCTTTATGGACATTTGATTTTTCACCCATTATCTCCTCAATAAAACCAACTAGATCTTCAAAATACCTATTGTACAAATAGAATTTGTGCGCTAGTTCGTTGATTTTGTAATTTGGATAAATAGCAGCATAGGCGTCCAAAAATTCCTTATTATCCTTCATAAACCAAGTATCCCTCTCAGGAGGAGCAAGTAAAATAGTGTCCCAGTCTATTAAATAGATATTCTGATTCTGATCCTTATCTACCAGAATATTTCCGGGAGCGTCTCCATGAGTAATTACAAAATCAAATGAGATATCCTTACATTCCGAAATAACATATTGAAAGTTTTTCCAATCTCGTCTTATTTCTTCCTCGTAATTCTTGATAATAGATGCCATTTCACTAATATATTTGTCAGTTTTTGTAGGATTTAATGCTTCTTCAAAGAAACTCTCAAAGTCTTCTTTATAAAGCAGAGAGAAATCTTCTTTAGGAATGGTGGTGAATATTTTTGAGGTTTTTGAATGTATTTGTGCAATTAACTCTCCAAACTTTTTATTGTCATAACCAAAAGCTTGGACTGCATTAATATAGTTAAACAAAATAATTAACTTTCCACCAGACAAAACATACAATTCTCCAGTTTTGGTTTCTATCGGGTAATTAATGTTTTCTATTCCTTGCTGAATAAGTTGTTTTAAAATTGGGAGACTTTCTAGAGTCCTTTGTGGATATTTATTGTATTTTATAACCTTAACAAAGTATTTTACTTCTTCTCTAAAACTAAGGATAAAAGTTTCTGCTACAAATTGTCTTGGCCCAGCTTCAACATTCGTTACTTGGATATCATAAACATCCTCGATTAAATTTTTAAGATTTGTATCCATTACTTGAATTATACATGAAGAAGAGTTTACTTCTTTTCGCAAAAAATATCCTTAAAACCATCTATTTTCAAATGCCACATAAGAGATACCAACTCAAGTTTTAAGTCTGGAGTGATGTAATCAAATAGGTTCGAGCACAGTACGGTTACCAACTCCATACGGGGCGATGCCTATATGAAAGTCCGTAATGTACTGATATAACAGGATAATTAGCTGCTGCGCCGATTTTTTTAAGTTGAATTCAGCGAATACGTAGTTACAAATTATGTATTCACTACTTTACATTGTGTATTAAATACCTTATTATAAGCACTATATGTCACAGATTCGATTAAATAAAACCCCAGAATTAGAAGAAGTGCTAGCTTTCCTCAGAGGCAAGTATCGCGTATTGTCTGAAGCTGAAATGATCAAAGTAGCCCTTGCTGAGAAATATAAAAAAGAGATGGGAGACATACCTTTTGTGGGTGAAGAAACGGAAAAACTGATTGCACAAGGAATGGAAAATTATAAAAATGGTCGCTATAAAAAGCTTGCCACGAATGAAGAAATAGATAAACACCTCGATAGTTTATAAATGGCATGTACATCCTAGTTTCTACTCCTAATTTTGATGAAACGTATAAAAAACTTATAAAAGGTGCTCGGGAAAAAGAAAAACGGACAAAGAAAGCAATAAAACTCATGCATACCGATCCTTTCTATCCTTCACTAAAAAGTCATAGAGTAAATACTCGAAATTTGGGAGGAAAATGGAGCAGCTGGATAACTGGTGACTTGCGTATCATTTGGGATTTTAATGAGACAGAAAAACAAATTATTCTTTTATTTGCCATTACCAAGCATTCGGGATCTCATCGCGAATATAAATAAAATAGGTTTTTTCTCCACATTCGGCATTAATATTGACAATTAGGTATTTTTTAGGTAGTATCCGGGTGCTATGAATATCCAATCTTCACAAATCCAGCTAAAAATTAGTCTCTCTGAGCAATTAAATGATCGTCTAGAGTCAAAGGCTGCTAGGCTCGGAGTTCCTGTAACTCAATTTGTAAAGCATCTAATTCTCAAAGAAGTGGAAAATGAAGAATATCCTACTTTTGCAGCGTCTGAGCGTGTAGAGACAAATACAAAGAAGGCATTAGCAGAATACGATAAAGCTGTCAATGCATCTGATTTTTTCAAGACTCTGAATGAAGGCTAAACTATCCCCTTTAGTTCAACAAAAACTTATTCACCTCAACAAAAAAGGTAAGAAGTTAGTTCTAAGAATTGAAAAACGGATTAAGTTATTTGAGTCAAATCCAAAACATCCTTCACTCAGAACACATAAATTAACTGGTAATCTTGCCAATAGGTGGAGTATTTCGATTAGCAAAGGGCTAAGAATGGTTTACTTAATGCTAGACAAAGACATCCCATATTTTGTGGATCTAGGCATACATGATGAAGTATATAGGAAATAAAGTGGAAATTACTTAAACCTTTTGACTCTATTGAATTCTTTAAAACTAATGACAAAAGTGTACAATATCTTATAGATATGTTGACTAAAATTGCTAACTATTTACCCACATATACACTGTTATTATTCCAGTCATTTATAGTTGCTATGTTAATTTGGACCATCTTTGTCGATGGAAAACTGTATTACTGCAGCGACAAAATTTTCTTTTTAGATTTTTTTCCGCCGTTTGTACACGGAGAGAAGTATAACGATCGTTACATCTCTGATCCGGCAGTTGTGTGGGCAATTTGGTTCATTTTGGTTGGTTTAGCTCTCATATCCCCCTACTTTTTAGCTAGAAAACTAAGGCCATTTAAAAACTCTAAAACAGTTTGATTTATTGATATATAATATGAGTATCTTAGATCAGTTTTTCGCCGCAAGCGTACTAATTCAAATTGTTCATACAGTCGAAGAACTTGCTACCGGCTTTCACAAAAAATGGTACTTGCTTAAAATGCCGTTTTGGGTATTTCTTATTTTTGAAATATTTTTCGAGGGCTTTTGGATAGGTATTTTAGTACTGCCAGGTTTTCCGAATAGGAATCTCCTTCAGGTATTTTTCCTCGTATTAATGCTCGCAAACGGCATCCAACATATCGCATGGGCTGGAATGATCAAAAGGTATGTTCCAGGATTGATTACAGCGCCATTCCATATAGTTATCTTTTTATTTTTGATCTATCGTTTAAGTCTTTTGGGACTTTGATCTCTAAACAGAACCTAATTCCCACACTGAATTTTCGTCTTGATTATTCTCTGATTTTCTGATAATCTGGTGATATGAAAATCGTTAGTATTATTCGAGATCGAGGTCAATTGACCATTCCTGATTCTATTCGCAAAGTTGTAAGCTGGATTACTCCTATGTCAGCTGTAACGATATCTGTTACTAAGTCTGACGAGATCACTATTACACCTCATAAAAAACAATATAATTGGGATAAAATATGGGCAGGTGTTAAAAAATCTAGAGCCATTAAAGGTAAAGGTAAAGGTATTTCTGCGGCAGAGTTTTTAGAGCAGGATAGACAATCTCATTAAATGTCGAATCTAGTACTTGTCGTTGATTCTTCCATAATTATTAAATGGTTAAGTCAGGATAATGAGCAGTATTTAGATACTTCAGACAAGATTCTTAGAGAAGCTCAAAACGAATCTGTAATTCTGATTGCCCCTGAGTTAGCGAAATATGAAGTTGGAAATGTTTTGTTACTCAGTAAGCACCTTACTCCTTCACAAAGCGTAATTGCTCTAAACCAATTTTATAATTTGCCCATTAAATTCATAGCTGAATCAGAAGAATCAGCCCAAGAAACTTTTACTTTGGCCTACGTTTTGGGAATAACTTACTATGACGCCTCTTTTATGTCGTTGACCAAACAATACAATGCTACTTTAGTTACTGACAATGTAAAACACCAAGGTAAAGATCCAAAAATCAAAGTAATATCACTAAGAGATTACTAATCTTCTTTAGCTTGACTGTAACCTCCCACAATACTATAAATTAGCTATGGATAAAAAGATTTTGGATTTTCTAGCCAACCACCGAGTCTGCTCACTGACTACGTTGTTAAAAGACAACTCTCCCCACGCGGCAGCACTACATTATTCTCACAAAAGCTCCCCACTGGAATTATATTTTTCAACTGAAAACACCTCTAAAAAATGTGAGGCTCTGCTTGATGATAAGACCCTTTCCGCCTCCGTGGTCATTGGATTTAGCGAAGAGGAATGGATAACACTTCAACTTGACGGGGAGATAAAAATAGTGGCTCCTGACGAGTTGGAAGACATTCAGTCCATCCATTATCTAAAGCACCCAGATTCAGCTAAATACAAAGATGATCCAGCCACGATTTTTCTTAAATTCACTCCGAAATGGTGGTGATACACTGACTACAATACTGACCCAATCACTATCTTGTCCTCAGACCAATAAAGAATATCCATATGAAGTGCTTCATGTGCAGGACAGTTAAAGACAAGAAATTTTTTATTAGAGACTACAACCAGTGGAAAGTCGTACTTCACCCTAACCAGTGTTATCTAGGAAGATGTCTCATCATAGCCAAACGTCATGTGGAGGATTTGTTTGAGATAAATGACCAGGAAGAAAAAGAATTGTTCGAGGTGGTAAGAAAACTTAAAGGCGCTTTAGAAGAGGTTTTCAATCCAAATTTATTAAACTATGCTTCGCTAGGAAATAAGGTGCCACACCTACACCTACATGTAATTCCCAGGTACGAAAGGTCAGTGGAGTATTGCGGAATAGTATTTAGCGACAAAAAATGGGGGAGCAATCCATATCCTTACGAAAAAGATTTTTCTATTCCCGAAAAAATCTACGACCAAATTATCTCTGGTATCAAATCTAAACTAGGCTAAAATCCTAAGTAACGCAAATGCAATAACGAACCTAGTTTGGTATACTCTCTTAGTTATTAGGCCGTCTTAGCTCAGAGGTAGAGCAGCTGTTTCGTAAACAGCAGGTCGTCGGTTCAATTCCGACAGACGGCTCCAAGTATTGTACAGAACAAATTTACTACCCAATAATATATAATTCTTTCACTGCTCTGGTAACTGCTGTATATAACCATCTACTCCAAAGTTCATCTTCCCAATAAGCGGATGGTTCTTCAAAAAGCAAGACTCTTTCTGCCTGAGAGCCTTGGGATTTATGAACTGTCAGGGCATAACCAAAATCAAATCTGTCCCCAATCTCGCTATAGTGAATACCTTTGACTGCTTCTAAGTATTTTTCTTTATGGAATTGATATCTAGAAATTTTCCCTATGTAAGGAACTTCTTCACCATGGAATAAAATTTCAGCTTCATACCAGTGCCTATCAGATGGAGATAGTTTAATTAGTTTACCAATCATGCCATTGTAAATTGGCCTGGCCAAATTCTTGTAATTATTTTTCAAACAAATTACCTGCTCGCCAACGACTGGTTCATCTGATGAAAAATCAAATACACTTCTGATTTGCTGATTAAGTCTGACCCGCGTAGCATTTCTCCCACACAGAATCAGCGTACTATCATTAAAACTGTTAAATATTTTATCAACTATTTCTTGAGCTTCCTCTGTCCCTCTGGCAACTTTTCTCACAGTTGACGAGAAATCTTGAAATGGAATTTTACCAGTAGTTCTGGCAAGAGTGGCTACTTTTAGAATGGGATTATCCTCTGCATGACGATGGATAGTTTCTAACCTCAAGTTAGGGTTATCCATTAAACTATAAGAATCACCTACTGGTGGGAGCTGTCCATGATCACCAATAGCAATAATTGGGACATTATATGAGCAGAGATCCCTCCACATATCTTGGGTAATCATTGAAGCCTCATCAATAATGATTAGGTCTGAATCAATGTCACTTACTTTTTTCCAGCCAACAATCTGACCATTTTTATCAACTTTTGGCTTATACATTAAAGAATGGAGAGTACCAATACTGTCTCCCTTAAAAATAGACTTTTGTTCAACAAGCTTACTTTTTAATACCTGAGAAGCTTTACCTGTAAAACAAGCAAAGGAAACAGCTTGGTCAGGTGATTGTTTTTTAAGAAGGGTTCGCAAAATTGCGGTGATGGTAGTTTTACCAGTGCCTGCATATCCACCAACTGTAATGAAACCATTTTTAGGATCTTTAATCCAGGAAAGCAAGGACTCTAACACAAATTTTTGATCGTGAGATAAGTGGTCGGGTAAATGTAGCGGCTGAGATCCTGAAATGAATTCAGGATGACGAGTTTTTACGACTGGCTGTGTATTTTTACTCGAGGAAATGCTCTTCTTATATGTAACTTCTCCAGTTAGTAATTTAGCTATGCGGGATTTTATACCACCAGGTTTTCTGCCAAACTTTTTGGCGTATTCTGAGATGAAATTCTCATCTGGTTTCTTAAGTTTAATAAACTGCTCATAGGCATTTTTTAATATTGCGTCTTCTTCCTTAGTCCATGGAGCATAAGCCTTTGAGTAAATCTTGCGAATTTCTTCTACGCTGTATGATTTTTGCATATTATCACACTAATTAACTGCTGCTAATTCTACCAGATTCGAGCAAGGGTTATGTAAAAACTTTTAGACCTATTACACTTTAAAACGTTGGGTATTTCTGCTAGGATTTAGTCAATCTATGTCCAGAACAAACTTTACCAGCCGTAAAGCGCCAGAAATTACTTACCG
>Ga0209542_10004004_pt1 | contig 30789 bp, 37 predicted proteins | sample RifCSPhighO2_01_FD_184028 | JGI IMG/M metagenome (GOLD analysis project Ga0209542, IMG submission 184028) | Soil microbial communities from Rifle, Colorado - Rifle CSP2_plank highO2_0.1 (SPAdes) (version 2) | ecosystem: Environmental > Terrestrial > Deep subsurface > Rock core/Sediment ... | reverse complement strand
AAAAATGAGATGAAGATTTTTATTAATAGACGAGTAAACTTTTTTTATCGAGCAAATGAGAATGTTTTAAGCCCATTGTAGATTAAACATCATCCCCTATTTTAAAAAGACTTTTTGGACAGCCCCACATCAAGGGAAAAACATACTATTTTGCTCAATTAATTATGTTTTTCACTATAAAAGACGAGAATAAACAAACAGAGATTCTCTAAACAAAAAGTAACACAATCATCAAGAATCTCTATAATTGCTGACTATGGATAATTCTGTTGATCGTAGCACTCATTTTTCAGAATTATCCTTTAGAGAATTGCGTACAAAATATAATTTATCTAACGCAATTCTCTATATCTTACAAGAAAAATAATAAATAATACCAAATAAATTTATCTTAAAAGAGGGTTGTAAAAAATGCCCTTTTTCAATCCCCACCAAAAACAATCATAGTTTAATTTAGTTTTTTCACTATCAATCAGGAATAAATCGACGACACGATAATTTAATAAAGGGATAAGATACTACTTTTGTATGGTAAATGGACTATTTAAGAGGAGCGAAGAAATTTTAGAAGAAGCAAAACGAAGAGATTTAACATCAGAAGAGCTCTTAGCCCTAAAATCGCGAACATACTATCCAGCAATAAAGCTATTGGGCCTATGCAAAGGAGAAAAAGAAGAGAACAAAGAATCTTATGTCAGGACAGCTTATAATATATTTCGCGCTATAGATGAATGCGAGGATGTCCCAATAAGAAGAACAGATAAAACTGAAAGAGAAATTATTAATACCAGGATGCAGATGTTAAATCGTATTTCTTATATCGTAGGCGAGATAGCAAAAAAAAGTTATCAAAACGGAAAAGGGCTTACTGCAATAATTGAAAGTGATAATTTGAAAACAGTTACTAAATGGCTCACTGCTAATGAACCAGACATAGAAGGCAAGGTATTCGCAGAACATTTTGGAAGAGGTGTTGTTCTTAGAGACTTCTATGAAATTGGAAAAGAAGGAGAAGTCGGAGATAAAATAAAAACAGCTCTTGATTATAGCGTTAAAAGTATGGCAGATGGTATGATAAATTTCTTAGATAAGGGTCCAATTGAAGAAATTCCCCAGCTTATTACTTACTGCGATTATGTTGCAGGAGATGTTGGCAAGAAATTCCTAAATGAATTAGTAAGGCTAAAAGATAAAGATAAAGATGGAAAGCCAATTGAACTAAGCGCAGATAATGCAACTCAGTTAGCAAGATATCTTCAATTAACAAATATAATTAAAAATATTCGATGTGATTATGATGAAAGAAGGAGATTTTTGCCAGGCAAATTATTATATGGTGACGTTAGTTACAATTTTATGATGGATGGAGATTCGAATGCGGCCAGAGGAGCCAGACATTCTGTTTTTGATACAATGGTTAATAAAATTACTGGGAAAAAATTATTTCCTTCCTTAGATTATATTCGCTCTATCCCAGACGAAATAAGTGGCTATAAAGCATTTTGTTTATTTCCTGTACTTTTAGCTGAAAAAACATTGGAAACTATAAGGACAGCAGGTCCTGAAAGAGTTTTTAAGGGTGAAAAAGAAGGTATAAAAATCACTTATGGGGTTGATAAATTCCTCGAGTTTGTTCACGGAATAACAACATACGAAGAGGGCGCTAACTTAAATCGCTGGACTGAAGAATTTCAGGCAGAACCAAAATCATTTTCTTTTAAGCCAGAAGAATATGAGAAATGGGTTGGCGATTGGATAAAGAAATAGTTGCATTAATATTTTATTACTTCAATACCCTCAATATTTGAAAAATATTTTTCGTTGGAAGTAATAATTTTATTACATCCATTTTGTTTCATAATTGCTGCAATAAAACAATCATTTTGATCAATAATCTTTCCTTTTTTTATGCTATTTGTCATCAATTCTGCAGCAACTTCCCCCCATCTTCCTTCACCTAATAATTCAACATTATCAAAAAATAAAGAAGCAGCTATTTTTTCTTTCTCGCTAATCTCTTTTTTTTGATAAATACCAAAATATATTTCAAATAAATTAATTTCAGTTGTAACTAAACTATCTTTGTATTTTTCTACTATCTTAATTGCAGATTCTTTTCCTTTTAAAAAATCGATTATGCATGTCGAATCAATACACATCATTTAGTTGTCCTCTCCATTAAATCTCTTGTTGATTTTTTCCTCAGTTCTCTAATTTCTTCTTTCATTTTTTCTATTTCCTCATCAGACATATTACTCCAAGTTCCAGCTAAAATCACAAAACCCTTCGGGTTTTTACTTCGGCATAAGCCGAGGTTTGTTCGTGGTTCATCAAGATGTTTCACATCTTGAGTGTGCTCAAGACTTTTAGTCTTGACATTGTGAGAACCGGGAGAAATCGACAGATCATACTCCAATTTAAAGTTGGAGATTTCTCACACGTATTCATTATATTCATTTTTGTCATATAAAAATAAAATTAAGCTAATACATATATTTTTCTATCAAACTCTTACATCCTCTCCAATCTTCTAATCCTCTCATCAATTGGCGGATGTGTAGAAAACAACCCAGAAATCTTCTTCTTAAAAGGATCAGAAATAAACAAAGGAGCCAATGTCTTTGAATATTTTTTCGTATCTCGCACAGAAACAGTCTCATCTTTTATCCTCTCTAAAGCAGACTTCAACCCAGGAGAATATCTTGTCAATTTAACTGCAGTTGCGTCAGCCCCAAATTCTCTTTTTCTCGATATTGCCAAACTAACTAATTGCGTTAATATCGGAGCTAAAATAGCTAACACAATGGCAATCAATAAAAATATAGCCTGACTCTTGCCCTTATTATCATCTCCCCCGCCGCCATGTGAAGAAAACCACAAACTTCTTAAGAATACCTCGGAAACAATTGCAATCATTCCAACTAAAACAGCAGTTAATGTCATAAACCGAATATCAAAATTAGCAATGTGAGACATCTCGTGTGCAACAACCCCTTCTAACTCCTGTTTATTTAATTTCTTCAATGCCCCAGTTGTAAAACAAAGAACAGAGTTCTTTGGGTCTCTTCCAGAAGCAAAAGCATTTATCTGCTCTGATTCCATGACATAAAGTCGAGGCATTGGCAACCCAGAAGCAATACTCATACTTTCAGTAGCGTGAAAAAGCATTCTATGATTCTCCATAGATGCAGGCTTAGCATTTACAGATGCCAAAGCAATCTTATCAGAATTATAATAACCAGCAATGGTATAAATTGTAGAGAATATTATTGCAAATATCATAATAACAAAAAAATACGAAGGGTCCAATGCCAGAGATATCAAATAACCAAGCAAGATAAAAGATACGAATATAATAAACATCATTACAACTGACTTTATCTTATTGCTTCTTATCTGGTCATCAAATGATATCCTCTCGATTTCTTTTGCCATATTAAAAAAACAACTTTAGACTATATAAAACTTTCAAAATCAAAAACTAACCTTAGGAACAACTCTTTCTTCAGCAGGTATCTGTAAGAAATCTCTTTTACTCTTGTTAAACAAACCAGCAAACATTACACCAGGGAATGTCTGAACACTGTTATTAAATACTAATATTGAATCATTGTAATACTGCCTTGAATAAGCAATCTTATCTTCTATTGCTGACAATTCCTGTTGCAATTGCAAGAAATTCTCGTTAGCTCTTAATTGAGGATAATTTTCAGCCAAAGCGAAAATTGACTTCAGTGCAGTCTGTAATTGATTGCCCGCATTTACTTTCTCCTGCATATTTGAAGCAGATAACATTGCTTTTCTAGCTTCTGTAACTTCTGTCATAATTCCCTTCTCATGTTTCGCATAACCCTTAACTGTCTGAATTAAATTAGGAACTAAATCTACTCTTTTCTTCAACTGAACATCAATCTGTGATAAAGAATTGTCAATCCTATTTCCCAAAACTACAAATCTATTAAAATAATAAGCGAACATAATTACAAGAATCGCTACAGCCGCAACAATCACCCAAATTATTAATGTCATATCTTATTTTATTCACCTGCTTTTATAAACCTTTTGTTGGTTTTTTAGCTATAGTTTTTTCCACCAATTTGGAACTTTTACCTTAGAGATACAATGATTGTGTGTCCACACCCCTTTCCACTCATGATATCCTTTATGAGTTAGTGGGGGTCTTGTAAGACTAACACTTTTATTTTTTTCTATCTAACTTATCTAACTAATTTTTATCAAACCTTCATTTTAACTCTCACTTAAATCTTCACAAACCTAACAGCATCCGCATTATAACTCGCAGAACTATTTTCAACTGTCAAACTAACTTTTCCCGTTGAACTAAAATTATATGTGCCAAGTAAATTCCATTTTCCTCCAAGAGTAGAATCTTTCTGATTAACTCTCTTTGTCCCCAATAAACTTGCCCCATTATAAATTGAATAAGATGCATTAGTCGGTCTGCTATTATAATATCCCCACCAAGCATAAACTTCATATGTTCCTGCAGAGAGATTATTAAATATCCAAGTAGCCGTCTCATTTGGTGTTCTTGAATAAACAGAATCAACACCAAAATACCCAGAAGAACCTGATATCGACTAACCACCCATTTTTGTAAATCCAGGACCAGTATTATCAATTATTATTCCAGGATCTCCCGGCGACAATCCCAACGCTTTCTTAAACCAATCAAAAAATCCAGCAGAAACAAATGATGTTGATAAAAGTAATATTAGAAATACAACTGATAATACAATCACTCCCTTTTTCATATTTTTCGTAATCGGCTCATCTTTTTAAAACTTCCCCAAATCTAATCCTCTCAAAACAAAACAGAAACAAATAAAAACATCTTTCTATTAAAGAAAACATGGAATCAAGAACAAAGGTGATATTTACTTTTCTAACACTAATCTTTCTAATAGGTGGATTATACTTCTTTGCAGACTGGTTTTCAAAAGCAACTGGCTACAATGTAGAAAACGACCCAGATGTTTCCCTAACAAAATGCTTAACAAAAAAAGGCATTAAGTTCTACGGAACAGATAATTGCCCTCTCTGCCATAAACAAGAAGGACTTTTCGGCACTGCAGCAATTCAATTCCTAAATTACATTGATTGTTCAAAACATCCAGGAGATTGCGCCCATCTCCAAAAAGTCCCAGCCTGGTATATCAACGGCACGCTCTCCTATGGCATTAAGACAATGGCTGATTTAAGAAAGCTTTCCGCTTGCGAATAAATCTTAAAAAACATTATGTTAATTTTAATCCTCTACTTAAAAAGTATTTGTTTACTTTTATGAAGTAAAAACTAGAAACCCCCTTCACAGAAAATTAAATTTTATTATGGACAATTCTGTTGATTAGACCACACAGTGTCAGAATTGGACAGATAGAAAATCCTGGTAGAAATATGCTATAATTACCAGAATTATCTATAACGATAAAAAGAGTATGCCAGATAATTGTTCTTCCAAACGCCCATTCCTCTTTCTTAATTAGTTATTCTTCTAAATTCTCAATTTCCCTTCTTTCTTATCATCTTATAAATCTCCCCAGCCCACAAAACCGAAGAGGACAGCACACAAAGAATCAAAAATTCCCAAATATCAATATAATCAAATCCAAACAAACCAGCAATAAAAGGAACATAAATTACTGCAACCATCAAAATAAAAGAGCCCAATAAAAACCAATTAAAATATTTATTGCTAAACAGTCCAATGCTAAACACAGATTTCTTCAAAGAACGCATATTCAAAGAATTAAAAAATTGAGTCATAGACATAGCAATAAATGTCGCAGCCCTTGCCTTCTCTAAACTATATTTTACATGATAAAGAAAAACCCCAATACTTAAAACAACCATGCATACAGAAATAAATATAGAAAAAGGTAAAACTTCTTTAGTTATAATATCTTCCTTAGGATTTTTTGGTCTGTTTTCACTTATCTTATCATGCCCAGGTTCAACTGCCAAACCCAATCCAGGCCCAGTATCGCTAACAAGATTAAGCCATAATATCTGCGTTGCAGACAAAGGCAAAGGCAACCCTCCAACCAAAGAGGCAATTAACGTCAATTGCTCTGCAAAATTTGTAGTTATTAAAAAAAAGCTTGTCTGTTTTGTATTCGCAAAAACAATTCTTCCTTCTTCAATAGCATTAATGATAGTAGCAAAATTATCATCAGCCAAAACAATCTTAGCAGACTCTCGAGCAACATCTGTTCCAATTACTCCCATTGCAATACCAATATCCGCCTTTTTCAAAGCGGGAGCATCATTTACTCCATCTCCAGTCATAGCAATTACATTTCCTTCTTTCTGCAAACAATCAGCAATTCTCAATTTCATATGCGGCGTTAATCTAGCAAAAATATTTACATTTTTAACAGCATCAAAAAATTTCTTATCATCCATTTTCAATAATTCCTCTTCTGTTAAAACATCAGGGTACCCTCTATTTTCTTTTATTTTTAATCCAATTTTCTTAGCAATAGCAAAAGCTGTATTTCTATGGTCTCCAGTTACTATTATTACTCTTATTCCTGCCTGTTGCGCTTTCTCTATGGCTTCATTTACTTCTTCTCTCGGCGGGTCAATTATACCAACAATGCCAACATAAACTAACCCTTCCAAACAATTATCAGAAATATCATTTGTTTTAGAATCAACATCTTTATATGCTAAAGCAATTATTCTCATGGCATTAACGCTTAAAGAATCAATTTGTTTTTCTATCTCACTTTTATCCAATGAAGTTATTTGCTTCTCTGTCTTTAATTTTAAAACTTTAGTTGAACTCTTTAAAATAATTTCAGGAGCTCCAATAAAATAAATTTGTTTTTTGTCTTTATTAAAAGAAATCAAAGAAGCCCTATATTTCTGTTGAGGATTAAAAGGCAAATCATCCACTCTCTTCTCTTCGCTGGCCAAAACACTATGGCTAAGCCCTGCTTTTTCTGCCAATACTAAAAGTGCTGCTTCTGTCGGGTCTCCTAAAATATTATATCTTTCTTTCTCAGCAGTTTCATCTTTTATTAATCGAGCATTGTGGCAAAGCCCAGCAATATGTAATAACTTGTCTAAATTACTTTTTTCAAGTGCAGCAAATTGGTTTATTCATTTGAATATCTCGCCCCTTGGCTCCCAACCATTGCCCTTAACAACAATCTCTTTCTCGCCAGGAAGCAAAATCTTTTGCACAGTCATTGTATTCTGCGTTAATGTCCCTGTTTTATCTGTAATAATTGTATTAACAACAGCAAGAGTTTCGCTGGCAGGCAAATTTCTTATTATTGCCTTTCTCTTAGACATTCTAAATGCACCAACCGCTAAAACAATGATTAAAATAGCAGGCAACCCTTCAGGAATCGCAGCAACTAAAGAAGCAATTGTAAAAATCAATATCTCGCTGAATTTAAAGCCCCTGAAAAAAAATCCAATAATAAAAATCAATAACGAACCAGCTATAGCAATAATCCCCATTTGCATAGCTAATTTGTCTGTCTTCTTCTGAAAATGGCTTTTCTCTGTCTTTATCTCCTTAATATCTCTAGCTATCGCCCCAATAGCAGTTTCATCTCCAGTTGCAACAACTACAGCTTTAGCGATTCCTGTTGCAACAAATGTACTCATCCAAACCATATTCTTTCTATCTGCAAGAGTAATATCTTCTTTTAACACAGAAATATTTTTCACAGATGGAACACTTTCCCCAGTAAGAGAAGATTCAATGGCACTGAAATTCTTCATCTCAACAATTCTAGCATCTGCAGGTATTCTATCGCCTTCTTCTAAAAATAAAATATCTCCTGGAACTAACTCTGCAGCCGGTATTTTTTCTAACACCCCATTTCTATAAACTTTAGCATACTGGACAATTATCTTCTTAAGTGCGTCAATCGCCCTCTCTGCCTTATACTCCTGATAAAATCCTATAAATGTATTAATTATCACAACAATAACAATAACATAAAAATCAACAACGTGCCCAACAAAAAAAGAGATTATTGCTGCCAAAATAAGGATATAAACAAAAAAACTATTAAACTGCCTTAGAAAAATAATCAAAGGTCCAAGTTTTTTATTCTCGCTCAGTTCATTTCTCCCATATTTAAGAAGACGGCTTTCTGCCTCTTCGTTTGATAATCCCTCCTTATCACTATCTAATTTCTTCAAAACCCCACTAACACTTAAAGAATGATAATTTATTTCCTCTTCTTTCATAATACCAGCAAGATATTTCTCCTTATTAATCTTTTTATCAACTAAGAAAAAACATATAGCGAGAGACTAAAAATTTTTACCGCTGCTTTTCATTCTCTCGAATACGTCAAGATGCTTTTCGTTTTGTAGTTAGCATCTTGAGCGCACTAAGGGCTTGCCTCAAAATAAAATGCCCTATTTTGAATAACTTTTTTCAGCAGATTCGTATATAAATGAATATTTTCATTGTCTAAAAAAGGCAACTTAATTTGCGCTGAGCCCTAAAGGATTAAAAATCTTTGATGTACCAACCGACAATCTGGTTAAATACTTAAGTCGGTTGGTATAGTTTACTATTCGCCTGCCTTTCAAAGATAAACCTAAAACATTCTTTTATATAAGCTGTATAATAAAAAATCTACTGCCAATCGCTTATATTCTTTATTAATGAATAAATATCAGATTACAGATAGCTATCTCTAACTCGATAATATAAGGGGCGAGTGTTTGTAATCTTGTCTATGCTATGTACCTTTCATATAACATTAAATTTTATCGATAATAAAAAATAGTATCTATAATAATTTGATATTTGTTACCCGCATCTTCAAAACTCTAAACAAGTACTCTCCCCACAAAACTTTATAAATTTACTACTTCTCTCAGAGCTATGAAAATACTAACATTACACTGCGATTATATTCGATTCAAACCCCTAAAAAAGGCGATAAAAAATCCAGAAGAAATAAAATCAGAAGCAGAAGTCGAAATTAAAGATCCGCTTGTAGTTCTAACCGCAATAGAAGCGGGTGATAATGAACAAACTCTAAATCAATTAGTTGAATCGATAAAGAAGACTGCTTCAGATGTTAAAGCGTCTAATATTGTCCTATATCCCTATGCCCATCTCTCTTCTAATCTCGCCCCCCCAGCACAAGCTCTAGACTATTTAATAAAAGCAGAAGAAATCCTCAAAAAAGACAAATCTCTAAAAGTTTCCAGAGCTCCCTTTGGTTACTACAAATCTTTCGAGCTAAGGTGTAAAGGCCATCCTTTATCTGAATTATCTAAGGAATTTAGAGTTGATGCAAGTACAGCAACACAGCCGAAAATCCAAGGAGTAGAAGAAAAATACGACCCTGAAAAACTATTAAGAGAAATTTCCCGTTCTAAACTAGACACTTCCAAGTTAAAAGACAATGACCATAGAATTTTAGGACAAAAATTAGACCTATTTAGCTTTAATGAAGTTGCTCCAGGCATGGTTTTCTGGCATAATAATGGATTAATAATTTATAATGAATTAATTAATTTTTGGAGAGTCCTGCATAAAGAAGCAGAATATAAAGAAATATCTACTCCCCAAATTTTAGATAAAAAACTCTGGCAAATATCAGGGCATTGGGAAAAATATAAGGAAAATATCTTTTTAACAGAATATGAAAAAAGAAGTTTTGCAGTAAAGCCAATGAATTGTCCAGGAGGATTGCTTGTTTATAAGACTTCTACTAAGTCCTATAAGGATCTTCCGTTGAGAGTTGCAGAATTGGGAATAGTTCATAGACAAGAATTATCTGGGGTATTAGCTGGTCTATTTAGAGTTATAAAATTCACACAAGACGATGCGCATATATTTTGCAAGGAAGAACAGCTTGAGAGCGAGATAGAAAAGATTATGGAACTAATAAGTGAAGTTTATACTAAATTTAATTTTTCCTTTAGAGTAGAACTTTCAACTCGTCCAGCGAAAAGAATTGGTTCAGAAGAAATGTGGAATAAGGCAGAAAAAATCTTAGAAAATACTTTAAAGAAGAAAAAAGTAAAATTCAAAGTAAATGCTGGCGACGGGGCATTTTATGGACCAAAAATAGATTTTCACATAAAAGATTCTCTTGATAGAGAATGGCAATGTGCAACAATTCAGCTTGATTTTTCCATGCCAGAAAGATTCCAATTAGAATATATCGATAGTGATAATTCAAAGAAAAGACCCATAATGCTTCACAGGGTTGTATTTGGTTCTCTTGAGCGATTTATTGGCGTTCTTCTTGAACATCTAAATGGTGTCCTTCCAGTTTGGCTTTCCCCAACTCAACTAAGAATAATTAATTTCACAGACAGAAATGTTAAAGCAGCAGAAAAAATTATCAAAGAGCTCAAAGACGCCATGCCACTATTGCGTCTTGACACAGATTTTAGAAATACAACTGTAAACGACAAAATCAGAGACGCAGAAATGCAAAGGGTCCCTTACATAATTGTTATAGGGGACAAAGAAGAACAAAACAACACCCTTGCAGTTAGGCAAAGAAGCGAGAAGCCAAAATTCGGAATCAAGCTTGAAAAGTTAATTGAAGAACTTAAAGAAAAGATTGAGAAGAGAAGCTAAAATGCCCAATAAAAAAATAAGTTGGTTTTTAGAATTTTTAAGATGGTCATCATTAGTGCTAGCAATATTATTTATCATATGGCTAGCAAGAAGGCTACAATGGTTCTAAAGAAAATTTTATCAAATATATTTAAGATTTTAATTATTATATTAGTCATCGTTACTGCTTATCAAATTATTAAGGCAATAATGGGAAGCACATGGGCAACAGAGAATATCATAATAGCAGGCATGGGTATTATTTTAGCTGGGCTGTTTGTTATTGTAGGATTCTTGATAAACCAAGGAAATATGTTAGGAAGACTCGATGAAAGAACCAAAAACATCGGCAACAGCCTATCCAAGCTCGGAGAAGATTTTAAACAGCATCTTGAAAAAAAATCTCCTTAATCCCACTCCTGCTCTTATCATTTATTCTCTTGAATTTATCCTTAATAAAATGAAATACTAAACACTCGTCTCTGTATAGATAAACTCGTTGATTGTAGCACAGGGCGAAAGAGTTTATCCGTTAGAGAAAACCGATAAAAATGTATTACAATTATCGGTTTTATCTATACTTCATTAGCTGTCTCACTAAAACAATAGTTCATTTTTAAATAAGATTGAGAAGAGAGTCTGACCGGCTTTCATTTCTTATAGAGAAGTTTAAATAATTAAATTTTTACGAGAGAATTTTCAAACTTCTTGTTAGAAAACTTTGATTTTTGCAAAGTTCTCTATAAGAACAAGTCTATACAAATAACCCTTAAACGAAATTTTTAAAAAGACATTTAACTTCAATATATAAACGATTATGAAAAAACTAAATTCTTCAGATGCTTGGATATTGCAAACTGTTGCACATGCTTCTGCTTATAAACCAGCATCATTGCAGAAAATTATCTCAACTGGAGATATGTTAAACCATGCAATTTTTACATCAGGCGAACTACAACATGGATTTTATAATCTATATCAATTAAGATATATTAAGCAAGATAAAGATTTTTACACCTTAACCGAATTTGGAAAAAAGGCATTATCTCAAATATTAAACAAATACCTTGCCCCAATGGAAGAACGGCATGAAATTTCAAAAAAAATAAAAGCCAGCGCTTGGTCGCCAAATGAACCATTCCCAAAATACGATTCCAGTTTAAACCCTATGTTCTTTACATTAGAAGAATTTAGCAGAGCTGATAAAAAATATCATAAAGAAGCAGGAGCTATCCTTAAAAATATCAAGTGGCAAATAAAAAATCGTACTTGCTTACACTCGCTTACATCATACAAAGTTGCTGACGCTAACAACCAAAGCCCTCCACAGCGCCCATCTAAGAGATAATTATCTGACATTATAACAAATTGGCTATTGTCCTTTGCAAATCTATCGGATAGGATATATTTTTATCTCAGATTCGTTAGCAGATACAAAAAATCTAAAAGCTTATAAATCATTTAAACTAAAATTAATAATCAAAAAGTCATTGCGTTTACTTCGGTTTAAAAGTCGCGAGGTTTGTTTAGGACTTTTGGATACAAGAGAAATCCTCTAAAATCTAGGAATTTCTCTGCACAGAGAATTGCAATTTTCAGCAATTCTCTTGTGCTCAAGATGCAACTCCCTGCTAAAGCATGGAGTTTTCGTTAAGCATCTTGACATAAAAGAAAAGATAGAAAAAAGAAATTGAAACAAATATCTATGGAAGAAGAAAAAAAATTTTATGAATATCTTGAAGAATTAAGGAAAAGAGTGCTTAAATCATTAGCTGTAATAGCGATTTTTTCTATTCTTGTTTATGCCTATAAAGAAAAGATAGTTTCTATTCTTGTTAGCCCCTTAAATCAAAAATTAGTTTTTCTCTCTCCAACAGAGCCCTTAGTGACATTAATCAAACTATCATTTTTGATAGGGCTTATCATAGCTTTTCCATATGTTATTTATCAAATATGGAGCTTTATTTCAGAGATATTTGATAAAAAAAGCAGAAAAAAAATAAGCAAATATATTTTCTTTTCTATAGCTCTTTTCTATAGTGCAATAATATTTTGTTATACGATTATATTGCCTTTCACATTAAATTTTCTTATTAACCTTGAAGGATTACCGCTAATACAATCGATAACATTTAGCAATTACATTGACTTTTCTCTTTATTTAATGCTCATATTTGGAATTATGTTCCAATTTCCAATTATTCTTCTTTTCTTAGTAGAATTAAGAATAGTCTCCTTAAATCAGTTAAGGAAAAAAAGAGCTTATTTTATTTTAGGAATATTTGTTTTTGCAGCAATTTTAACACCTACTCCTGATGCATTTACACAAATACTTTTAGCAATTCCCCTATGGTTTTTATTTGAGATTACGCTAATAATCATTAGATTGAACAGAGACTATAAAAAAATTGATAATAGCGATTAAGATTGCGTACCTATAATTGTTCCATCTGTATCTGAAGTTGGAGCGCCATTTTTTATTCTTAATATTCCAGAGTTATCAGCCCAAAGAGCAGAATTACCAAGCCAAAATAGTCCGCCATCCCATTTACAATCAATCTTAAAAGAATCCCCTGTGCCCATTGCAAGCATATTTGGAGCAGAGCGATAAAGATTAGTATCTACAACAGTATTGCCTGGTCCAAATTCAATCTTGCCATTAGCGCTAATAGTTAGCCTATTATTTGCGTCAGCAACTGTCTTTGCTATGTATGCCACATCAGCTGGATCTATGCGCTGCGCACGGAATGAAGCGTCATATGCATCTACCTGATTGTAAAAAATTGGCTTGTCATAGCCAGCATCATCGAACGCTTCGAGAAATATAGGGAGACCATTTGTTGGATTTTCGATGCGAGTCGACGTGCCATTCAAAGCACGATTATACGCAATAAAAGCCCTTGATTGGAAGGCACCGAGAGTAATAAATGCTGTGCCTACGTTGTTTCGAAAAGTGTTGCTAGTAATGCAATGGGACTTGCCTGCTAAAACATTTATATAATATGCAGGGAGATTTACGCCAGCTCCTGAAAATATACAGCCATCAATCGTTATAGTTGTATTACTATTCCCGCCAATCTTAATCACATCTCCATATTGATTATCCTCAAACCAACAGTTGCGAACTTTGACATTTTCAGCAGCATCAGTGCCATCTCCAAGAACCAATATACCTGAAGTGCTTGAATTATCTTCTATTTGGCAGCCATCAAATAAATGACCTTTCCCTTTTACGAGCATTGCTATATTTGCTGATGAATAGCAAAATTTGCAATCTCGAAAGATAAGTATATTACAATTAACATCAATATCCAAGCACCTACCAACTTGCGGACCAGGAGCAGCAACTACCTGATAGAACTCGTTCAACCAAGAGTATGTACATTTAATTAAGACAGCACCGCAATTATGTACTTTAATATTGCGGAAATGACAGTGCCATATTCCACTGGTAGTTGACCTGCCATTCAATAATAATCCTATCTGATTGACCCCGCTATTACCTTGAATAGTCAAGTCTCTAAGCCCTGTGCCATAGCAATCAGTGGTTCCAGTCCCAATTTGAACAATTGTCCCATTAGTGTTTGAATATATCATTGTACTCTCTTGTCCACTCCCTATCAAAATTACTTCAGATGGAACTATAATCCCAGTTACCAAATATATTCCTACTGGAAGATAAACTTTTCCACCTTGTTCATTAGCAGTTACTGCAGCAATAGCAGCAGTAATAGATGCAGTATCATCACTAACACCATTGCCTATTGCTCCAAAATCCTTCACATTGACAACTTCAAAATTATTTTTATTGGCGCCATCATCACGATGTCCTGTTTTAAGAAAATCATTTAAAATATTTCCCCATTGCCCATCATCTGCTCCTGGAATTGGTAGTCTTGCCATTTTTTATCCGCCGTAAGCGCCTAATCCATAACCTGCTTTAATTTTTCCTTTATCCTCTTCAAGCAGTTTTATAAAACTGCCAGTCCCAACTATTCCTAATAAAAGCAAAGTGCATGTTTTCAAAAAACTCTTACGTGACATCCTCCTTTCTAAAATCTTTTCCATTCTCTAATTAAAGTTTACAGCCTTTAAATAATTTCTGTATGCTATAAAATATTAGAAACTTTTAAATAATTGGGAGCATCTATACAACATAAACCAATAAAAAATGAAAGTCCCAATAAAAATTTTACTTTTTATTTTATTATTAGTTGAACTCTTAGATATAGTTGCCCCTCTAGATTATAACGGAGGCAATTATAACGAACAATATTACGATGGAAAGATAGGAATACAATTTATAAGAGGAGATTCTAATGGTGACAAGAAAGTAGATATAAGCGATGTAATTTTTACCTTGGACGCTCTTTTTAAGGGCGGACAACTTCCAAGATGTTGGAAAAGTGCTGATGCCAATGACGACGGAATTATAGATATTACTGATACAATATACACTTTAAGCGCCCTTTTTATGGGTGGAGTACAGATTCCTCAACCTTACCCTAACATCAGAGATGATCCTACAGAAGATAATTTAGCATGCATTTGTTATGGCTCTAATTTAGATTGTCCATGATATGGATATGGGTAATTGCATTGATTATTCTACAATTTCGGCAATTATCCATTAGAGATTTGCATGAAAATTTTATACCAATTATCGCAAATCTCTATAACTGCATTGATTGGGCTACAATTTTTAGCAGTCTATCCATTAGAGAACTGCGTACAAAATATCATGTAATCAACGCAGTTCTCTATATCTGCTGAAAATTTAAGCTTTATGAGTAAATATTAGTTTTTGTAAATCTAAAATTTTGCGTTTTTGTTTTTATTAAAAAGTCCAAAAACCGCATAATCAACTCTAATAGACACTATAAACCCATTTCTTAGCTATAGTCAAAGACATTTTAAATTGAGCAATTTTGTCGTTGACTACATCAAGATTTGCTTAGAGTTGCAAATCTTGTGTGCTGGGGTTGTCTAAAAAGTCAAAAACAGCATCATTATAGGCATTATAACCTATTGCTAAAAATGAGATGAAGATTTTTATTAATAGACGAGTAAACTTTTTTTATCGAGCAAATGAGAATGTTTTAAGCCCATTGTAGATTAAACATCGTCCCCTATTTTAAAAAGACTTTTTGGACAGCCCCACATCAAGGGAAAAACATACTATTTTGCTCAATTAATTATGTTTTTCACTATATTTTAATTTTGAACAATTAGGACAAGCTCTACGAGAGAAAGTGTAAAAGTAAATGTAGGGTTTAAATATATCTCTTTCTTTTTTAAAGAATATGAAAAATAGAAAATTAATGATTGTCGTATTAATGGGAATTTTAATTATCCTTATTTTTATAACATTTTTATATTTTAAGAAAAATATAGAAATATCTTTTGCTCCTGGAAATATACCATATGGAATTGGGATATACGGCTCAGATATTTATGGTAAAGAACTTCAAGAAATTCCTGTACAACCTTCCGATTCATCAAGTAGTTCAACTTATTATTTCAGGAAAAAAACTCCAGTTCAGAAAGATAAATCAACTACAAATGAGGGAAATTTATCAGGATATAATGAAGAAACTATCAATATAACAGAAAATGCAGAAAAAACAATATTAAATAATGAAAATATAACCCATGCACAAAAAGAGTATTTTATAATTATATCTATTTTAGTTATCTCTATAATCTCTGTACTTTTTACTATTGTTTATCTTTCTTTATCTTTGGAAAAAATCAAAATAAAAAAGGATTAATTTAACTTGCTATTTAGAAACAAGGATATAATACCGTCGTTAATCTTCTTTTACTGCTTTCCTTACTTCTTTAAGTGAAGAAACTACACTTTTGACAAGTTCAGGTATTTTTTTTGCACCGAATAGAAGAATAACAATTAACAAAATTATTATTAATTCGGTTAAACCTATATTGCCAATACCCATGATATCATCAGCACTTCAGCCTTAATAAATGTTCTGTTGATAAATTATTTGGACTAAACAACAAAAAAATCGTACTTGCTTACACTCGCTTACATCATACAAAGTTGCTGACGCTAACCACCAAAGCCCTCCACAGCACCCATTTAAGAGATAATTATATCAGATATTATTTTTATCGTTGATGAATTTAATAATGGGGTGGATGGTTTCTGAATTTTACTTCAAAAAGGCTAAGTAGATAGAAAAAATCTAAAAGCTTATAAACCCCAACATCTAATTTTTAGTATAAAAAAGATGAAAGTTCAACCATACGTAGATAAATTGAATGAATCTCCTGAATTCAAGGATTTCAAGCAAAAGAACAGCGATGCATTTCTAGTAGCCGGATTCTTTATCTTAGACTTAGAATTCGGAAAAAATATTCATCAAGTAGATTTTTTTATACCTTCAAAGAAAAAATTTGCAGCATTTACTCTCGACGGCAAAGTAAATGTCCAAATTCTTGATACACTTACAGACAAAACTCCTGAAAAACTTGACATAAAAACAGAAATTGACTTAGATGCATTAAAAGGTATCATAGAAGATGAAATGAAAAACAGGAACATGACTGAAGAAATCAAAAAAATAATTGCTGTTGTTCAATGCGTAAAAGGCAAGAAAATATGGAACATAAATTCTGTCCTCTCTGGAATGGAAATACTAAAAGCCCATATCGAAGATTGTTCACAAACTGTTCTAAAAATGGAAAAAACATCTCTAACAGACATCATGAAAAAGATGCCCCAAATGCCAATGCCAGGTCAAAAAATAGAAGCCGAAGAAAAAGACCCAGTTGAAGCAGAAGAAGAAATTGAAAAACTCAATAAATTAGAAAAAGACATAGAAAAAGAAAAACAAAGGCTAAAAAAGATAGCCGGAGCAAAAAAAACATCCCCAAAAGCTACTCCCGCCATCAAAGCAAAAAGCTCAAAGAAGCTCAGTTCTAAGACCCCAGTTGAAGAAGAAGCAGAAATTGAAGTAGAAGAATAGTTCTTAACTTAATCACTTATCACTTCCTATAAAAGAACAATAATCCTTACCTAACCATTCTTAACCATTCTAATCAAACCCTCGCAAGAATCAAATCAAAGCTAATTATCATAAACCCTTTGAGTATATTTCTCTCAACTCCCATCACTATTCAAGATAATTAACATACAAACCCCCTACTCATCACATTAAATAAAATCAAGATAATTATTTATCTCTTATTTATCAATTCAAATGAATATCCAAAATAATTAATCTCTCACGTTTCTAACTATAATCTATCAAACTAAAATTAATCAAAAATAAAAAATCAGCAAGTAATCTGTGAAGATGCCGCGCAAGTCATATTATTAACAAGTATAGCAGCAACAGCAACTTTATTTCCAGCCCCAGCAGTAATATCATAAGTTGTTGTGCACGTTTTAACATCTAATGGTGCTAAATTAAAACAATTTTCTGCTTGTTCAGAGGACAGTGTATTCCCAGCAGAATCATAAACTAGGACTCTTACATACGGAATTGTTAAGCTTCCAGTTCCTGCCTCAACTCTTACACTATCTAAACTTCCTACATTAATAGTACATGCAATTGGTTTCAAACTAACGCTCAAACAATCAGTGCCTTGCATTTGAGTTCCAGTATTCTTCAACACAGGTAAAACAAACTGCCAGACAATTACAACAGCTGCAATTGCTAAAAGAACTATTAATGAAGTTGTGACAACGTCACTCAACCCTCTTTTTTTCATCACCATAAACTACATAAACTCTCCTTCTTTATAAATCTTTCGCAGGAAAATTTTTAAGCTACAATTACTAAAAATAACCATGAACAAAAAAATAATAACAATAACAAGCATTATTTTTTTAGCAGCAGCTACAATGTATGTCATGCTCAGCTCCTTGCCTACAAATAATATCTCTGGACATCTAATAGAACAACTAGAAAAATCTCCCTCCCAAATTTACAAAGAATACAAAAAAGCAATTGATGCGACAAATAATTTTGACGCTTATCTCGACGTAATGCTCAATTATTCAAGTGTAAATTATCTAAGCACAATAAAAAAAATGAGAAAATCCGCAGAAGAAGTAAAAGAATTCGCATTCAAATATGAAAAAAAATTCTCTCCAAAACTCTCGCAAATAACATCAATAACAGAAAGTATAGAAAACAACATTGCTGTCCTAAATGTCAGCACCTCAAGACCAGATATCACCGGCGAAGTAAGGATGATAAAAGAAAACAATAATTGGAAAGTTCTAACAGATAAATGGGAAGAGCTTAAAAAGAAACCAACAAACGAAGGCGGAATTATTCAAGTCGAAGACAAGTTAATCCAAGCTTCGCTTGGATGACCTGCGTTTCTTCAATCCCCCCAATAAATCCAATTTTGGATGAATTCACTTCACTCCAAAATTGCTAATAAACATAAAGTTGTTAAACTTTATATACAATTAATTATATTTTTGTCTCGAAGTGAAAAGAACCTACGATATTTGTTTACACCAATACATCTAAGTCCAAACTTTTTCTTAATTCCTCTAATCTTTCCCTATAGGATTGAATCAATTCATTATCTTCTATTCCTAAAATTTTGATCTTAATTTCTAACGCCTTCAATAAACTTTTGTCTATTTCTTTAAAATGATACCTTCCCCTATCAAGATTATTCTCTCGAATATCTGCTTCAATTTTGCCAAAATGTTCTTCTATTTGTTTTTTTAAACTTTCAATCCCCTTTTCTGCTCTTTTAACTCTTTTAACCATTTTTTAGATAATTCCATTGCATCTATTAATTCGTTGGGAGAAAGAATATTTAATTCTTTCTCATTTCTTTTTATTCTAAGATAAGCTGTATAAACTTTGTCTCCAATTGATTCTAAAAAATCTTTTTTAGAATAACTCTTTTTAGAAAGAAGGCACTTCATAAGATATAATTCTCTCAACCTTAAGACAACAGAATAAACAACCCCATCAGGAAGGTTTAAATTATTATCTCTACACATTTTTATAGAATCTTGATTTATTTTAAAAACTCCTGCAATCTCTGATAAGCTTTTTTTAATATTAAAATTATGCCCTCTAGTCTTATATTTCTCAATTAATTCTTTATTTAAAATAACTTTCATTTCTTTTAAAAGGCTTAAATAATTCAGGTTATTTAGCAAGTTTTTTGAAAAAGAACTTTCTGATACCAAAAGAATTTCATAATTATTATAATTGATAAGTTTATTTGTATCTTGCGTGATAATTAAAATATCTATATCGCTATTAAAGTCAAAATCTCCTCTTGCATAACTGCCATAAAGATAAACTCCCTTTACTTCTTCGTTTAAATCACGTTCAAATAAGCAACTTATAATATCTTGAAGAATTTTTTCTTTTGATGGTTCGAAAAGAGTTACAACTACTTGTTTGTTTAACCAGCTTCTAGGCAATAAAACCCCCGCTGAAGTTCCAACCTCTCTAGTTTGTTTTGTTATAGTTTCCATGTGCATTATAATATATTATAATACTAAACTATTTAAACATTTTGGTTATGGTTTGTAATTAGTATATTTCCTTATGAAAAATTGTCGAGGCTTTTATACAGAGAAAGCAGTGGAGTATCGAATCACAGCCAACATATTCTTGTCTATATCTGATATTTTAATACAAATCCCTATCCCTAATCACTTATGCGCAAACCAAAATTCATAAATCTTCTTGCCCTCTTCTTCTTTTATAGCATCCAATCTTACAAAACCAAACCTCTCAAATTGAATAACCTGCCCAACTTCTAAACTCTCAATTCCTTCATCAGCAAATCCATTAATCCATTCTCCATCGGGCATAAACACCTTAGCAAGAACATATTTGCTCACCCAAGTTATCTTATTTATATTCTTATTTTCAACAGAAGTAACTTGCCCAACTTTCAAGTTCACATTACACAAATGTATCAACCTAATCTCCTGCTGTTTATATTTTTCATAATCTACTTTAGAAATATAAATATCTCCAACTGAAATCTCCCTCGCCTCTTTTCTATCAGGATGAAGTGGAACAGAAATTGTTTTCCAATCAGGAACACCCTTCAAACTAAGTTTCATTGGATTAACAATAAAAGAATATCTATTTGATTCATTATCAATCATTTTTCGGTTAATTGCATAAAGATTATCAATGGGTACAGTAATATCCTGTTTTGAAAATCCTACTTCTTTTATAAATTCAATAATTGCCTCTGGTTTTATTCCCCTAAAACCTAAACTTTGCAAACTCCAAGTTCTTGGGTCATGCCATCCAACATAAGCCCCAGATATTACTTCTTGTTGTGATTTTGATTTAGATAATTTTATACCTTCAAATTGAACAAGCCCAACATGCATCAATTCAGGATATTTCCATCCAAAAATATCCCAGATATATTTTTCCATATCACTCTCAATCATCAAATCATTTCCTCTGACTATATGAGTTACTCCAAGTAAATGGTCGTCAATTGCCCAATTCATCTCAAGTGTTGGCCAAACTCTATATTTATTTCCAACTCTTGGGTGTGCTCTATCTGAAATCTTAAACAATACCCTATCCCTAAAAGCAGGATTAGGATGCAACATATCTGTCTTTATTCTCAAAGTTGCATGCCCCTCTTTCATCTTAAACATCTCCTTCCATCTTAACATTTGAATATTTTTAGGCAGCATTCTGCAACCGCAAGCCATCCCATTAACTCGATTATTTCTCAATTGTTCCTGCACACAATGACAAACATATGCTTTATCTTTTTGTATTAATTTTTCAGCATATTCATAATAAATTTCAAGTCTATCTGATTTATAGATAATATCTCCATAATGCGTAACTCCCAGCCAAGCAAATGCATCTTCTATTAATTGATAAGACTCTTCAGCAATTTGCTTTTCTGCACTCCCAATAGTATCATCCATAACAAGAAGCAATTTACCTTTATATTTCTCAGCGTACATAGCATTTAACATATATGTCCTTGCATTGCCAATATGCATTGCCCCAGAAGGATAAGGCGCAAGCCTCAAAACAACTTTGCCTTCAACAGCATTAGGTAATTCAGGCAAACCCCTCTCTTTCTCTTCTTTCTCTTTAATAAATTTCTTAAAGTCTCCAAAAAGTTTCTCTCTTTCGGTTTTAGATATTCTATTAACATCTCCAACTATTTCAACAATCTCCGGCATGACACTCTTCACCTCATTCTTTTCCAAACCATGCTGAAATAATTTAGGTAGAATTCTTCCTGCGTCAACTTTCCCAAATTCAATCGCATTCTTAAGTGCGTAAGCCTTTATCTCATTTGCAAATTTTCCCATAATATCTAAAAATAAAATGTATATTTAAGCTTTTGTTATCACGCGGTTAATTACTTCCCTTTATCAAGTTGGTGACGCTAATTACTAAAGCCCCAAACAGCACCCATCAAAGAGATAATTATAATTTAATTTTATATGAATGATTTTCTATTTTTTACTTTAGAAAGCCAAGCTCTTGCCTCCCTCTCAAGCTTTAAATACCCATTGATAAATTTTACATCTATGAAGATATTAGACATTCCAGGTACAGATAGAAAAAGTCTAGAGCAAACTCTTTCAATGTATAACAACCAAGTATTAAATAAGCAAATATATCCAGAACTAATACGTTCTCCAACATTAGAAGATATCCCTGAAAGTGGCGGATTATTAACAACTACTTCTATTGATGGCATATTTAAAGGAATTGCATATTATTCACAATTTAATCCAGCCAACGAAGAAGAATTCGCTGAAAAAATAAAAGAAATATTATATAACGCCCCAAAGATTTTAGAAAGTTGGGACTTAGAAGCATTCAGAAATTACACTTATAAAAAACAGATAATATACATATCAGAAATAGAATCTTTTGAAGAAGGAACAGGAAGAAGAATGATAAATTATTTTAAACGTAAATATAGCGTTGGAGCAATATTTGTAATTCCTACAGAAAAAGCAAGAGACTATTATCCAAAGCGAAGGTTTTCCCCACAAAGAATTATGTTAAACGACCGTACAGCAAATATAATGACCTGGTTTAAAGCAAGAAAGTCTAATTAATTTTCCCCTCGACCCTCTCCAATCTCTCAATCAAACTTGCAATTTTATATTCTAAATCTTCAATTTTATTTCTCAACCCAGTTACTTCTAAATTAGAATTACCCAAATTACCTTGATTAAATGTCTCTGGCACCTTGCTCTCATTTGTTGCCCCCATGCTCGCAAAGCTATTCAAAAACCCAAACGCCCCTTCATTTGAACTATTGTTTGAAGAATTATTCTGTTCAATAGAAAGAGTCTTTTGCATAGCAGTAAAATCAACTATTTTGTCCCCATTTAAATTTAGTTTTTTATCTTTTTCTGCAATTGCCCTTGACCTTTGCAGCAAACCAGATTTCTGCAAAGCAGATAAATCTAATACGTCTCCCCTCTTTTTTAATAACCCCATTCTTAAATAACAATCTTCTTTTATTTAAATATAACTCTTAGTTTAATAACAACTTAAAAGTAACAACAAGGCAAAGGTTTAAATAACTTGAAATAAGAGATTTATTATGGATGAAAGAGAATTATCTAGAACTATAGAACGAACAAGATTATTAGAAAATAAGTTACATAAATATATGCGCCATTTAGTAAAAGAAGGCCTAAGAATAGCTAAGGATGAAAATACCTCTTTTATATTAAAAAGTTTACCAAACAATTATATTGATACTTCTCCATTAATTGAATTAGCCAAAGAAGAATGTCCTTCATTATATAGAAAATATTACTCTTCCCTTACAGATTATAAAGATAATCTTCTTAAATTAAGAGAACTAACCGGTTCTTCTGAAATTTGATTTGCCGCTTGCTAAAACATTCATTATAGTTTTCGCTGTATTTCTATTTGCGTCATGTCTTGGAATAATAGTAAGTAATTTTCCAGTTTCAGGATCCAAGATGGAAACACCCTCACTTCTTCCTTCATTAACTACAATATATCCACACTCTCGAGCCAAACCTTCCAATTCTCTTTGTCTTGTAAAAATTTGCCCATGTTCCAACGCCTGTTTTGCAGCATTTCCTTCTAATATCTCTTTTGCTTCCGTTTTTAATTTATAAGTATCTCCTAAAGCTAATGAATATAGTTTATTTTTAGCGTAATCATCTCTCTCGTTTTGTGTTCTAATTTTATCAATCTCATCGCTCATCTTTCTATATTGTTCCTTGCTTTCTTCATCAACATTACTAAAATCTCCTTTTTCTAGATATTTTCTAAACGGTCTATAATTATGCTCAACGTAACTTCTAAGATTTTCTTCCAATCTGCTTCCCGTGCTTTCTTCTGCCTGCTTCTTTTTATTAATAATAAGTAAAAATAGCCCGACGCCTACAAAAACAAGCCCAATAACAAAACTTATACTCTTTCCAGCCCCATCAAAAATTACATTGCCAGTAATCCCGCTAAAATTTCTCAATAAAAAAAAGATTCCTAAAACTAAATAAGCAACGCCAATAAAAAAAAGAAGTTTTTTCTTAGTCTGCAGGCTATCTATTTTTTCTTTTTCCATTTTTTCCAAAGATGAAAAACACTAATGAAATAATTATTAAAAAAACGCCAGCAATTCCACCCATTATTCTATTTCCCCCAATGCCTATAGCAGCCCCAGTAATCCCCCTCATTCCATAAAACAAAACCAAAAGCATTCCAAGAAATCCAATTATTCCAGCAGCAACTTTTCTAGGAGCAAGATATTTTTGATAAGTTCGCCCAAAGGTCTCTGTCTCTTCCTCAATCTTTTTTCTAGCCTTTCTTTTCACATCAGCATATTCTCTCTTCTCAATAAGCCCATAAGAATTCAAAACATCCAATGCTGAATCTAAAAAACCCAAATCATTAATTGTATTAACTGATTGTTCAAATTCAGGCATTCTCTGTCCATAATCTCCAGCCTTCATTATATGATACAAATCTCTAAATGCTGCCCCCACCCTGCCCACATAGTCATCTTCATGACCTGATTCTCTTCCCTGTTTCTCATGAAGACTTTTTCTCACAACTACTTCTTTAGCATGTTTGTCAAGGGGCTTTCCAGAAGCAACATATCTTTCAAGATTAGTATAAAGAAATTTTGCTTTTCTTTCGTCATTCCAATCTGGATGTTCTTGATTTAAATATTCCTGGAGTTTATGATACTGCCTTTGTATCTTTCTTTCATCAAGATGTTCGACAATATATTCCTGTGCGCCTCTAAACTGCGGATGTTCTTTCATAATTCTTGCAAGACCTTCATTAACTGCCCCACCAACTAAATCCCCAGGATTGACCTCCCTTGCTCTGCCTCTTTTCTTTTCAACCATATCTTACCTACAACGCAGTCATTTAATAACTTTTCCCCAATTTTGTTTAAATCAAAAAAGAACGTATTGTCTATACTGAATCTCCATAAAAAATTACCCCAATAACCCCTCCATTTACCATTACTGATAAAATATCGAATTATAGATAATACTTCTCCTTATGGAGAATTCGGTTGATTCTGTTACTGTTCATTCGAATTCTCCAGACAGAGAATCTGGAACTAAAGGTAACTCAATTATCCAAATTCTCTGTATCTACATTTATAGTCTCGTCTATATTTCATAGCCAAACCGAAAGATAACCATGGGACCAATCAGAACATACAAAAAACTTAATGTTAATAACATTCATGCTTATCTTTTACTGACAAAATATCAAATTTAAGATAATCATCTTCCACAAAATTATATTTATTATATCATCAAATCCAACATATTTATTCTCCTAATTCTATTAAACACCTTAGTCAAAAATTCAAACCGAAAGGTTTAAAAATGGTAGTCACTGACAAGTAACACCAAAATGACATCAAAAACAGGAAAAAAAGTTGGACAAGCAAGAAATAAAGCTTATGATTTAGCAAGAGCAGGTTTAAGAACTGCCTATCTAACTATCCCTGCTGGACTTTATGCTTTATCTGTAAAGGCCCCAGAATTTTTAAAACAAGTTTATTCACATGTACCTTTTTTAAACGGCAAAGAATCGCAAGCCCTTCAAGTTACCCAGCATTATTCTCCAATGGCAACAGGAATCTCAGCAGGACTCTTAACAAGTTATCTTTTAGACAGAAGACTAGAAAAGACTCTTCCAAACAGCCCAACAAAAAGAGCACTAGCAAAAAATCTAGGATATTTCACATTTGCAAATTTAGGTAATTTTCTAATAAATCAATCTTCAGCAGTAGCAAATGCTTCTAGTTCAGTTGCACATGGTTTAGAAGAACTAACAATGGGTCCAGCAGGAGAAGCTACCCAACAGAACCAGTCCATATTCTACGAAGCAGGAAGAGCAATAAAAGATAATTTTACAGACCTATTAAGACATACATCAGATATAGCAACAAACGTCCAAACAACAGACTTTTCAAACCCAGAAAATATTGGATATTGTGCAATGGCAACATTACTTGCAATACCTGCAGTAAAAACCGTCAGTGGCATCCTTAGAAGTGTGTATCAACATCTACTCTCAACACCAACAAGAACCTACGAAGAAAGAAGAATTATAAAAGATTTAGAAAAAGATAAAGAAGCAATAAAAAAAAGGGTTGAATAAATTATAGCAAATCAATTTAATAATCGTACTTCGTTAGGAATTTACTATTTAGTGTTTAACATTAGAAATTACGAAAATTAATGTTAATCACCATAATTTGATAAATTTCTCAAACTCTCTTCAATTTTAATAAAGAACTCTTCTATATCGCCCTTCAACTCTTGTTCAATTGAAGAAAATATTTTACTGTCATCTATATCTCCATATTGATGTGCAAGTACATTCCTCATTCCTTTAGCAGACTTTAAACGCTCAGACAATTTTTCTGAGATAATTCCATTTTTAGCCAATACTTGAAAGATACTATCTTCATCTTCAGGCATATCAAAATCTAACTCTTTTGCAATTAGAAAAGAGATCTCAATACAACCCTCAATAATCTTTTCTAGATATCTCTCGCATGCTGCTTTTATTGTCAAATTGTTTTTATATTCCTCAAGTTCTTCTGGAAATATCTCATAAAGATAGTCTAAGTAATCTTCGACTTGTTTAATTTTCTCATTTATTCTTTGTTTTTTGCTCATACAACACCCTGCCTTTTTCATCAATCTCTTTTTTTATTTTGTCTGCAAGTACATTATAAACCTGGATATCTACTTTATCATTTACTCTACCAGAAACATATATCCTGAATTCGGTCGCCTCATGATTATCAATTTCGTCAAATTCAACAGATATATCAATATCTGATCTAAAACTTCTTTGATTTTCAGTACTTGAACCAAATAAACTAATTCGTTTAATTCGCTTAGCCCATTTTGTCTGGAGAATAATCTCTTTTGTTTCTTCAGCAAGTTTCTTAACTTCTGCGCCCTTTTTTATATCAAACTCTTCAGAAAATCTCGCAGCTTTCTGGATAAATTCAAGTTTCTTTCTTATATCTCTTGAAAGTCGATTTTTTTCAGATTGCGTTAAATCAACCCCCCACAATTGTTTTTCAATTATCTTTAGCTCACGCTCTCCGAATATCTTTCTTGCTCCGTTCTCTTTCTTTAAGAATTGTATTAAGCCCATATTAAATAACCCCTATTGAGGTTATAATAACCATAATAATGGTTATATTTAAACCTTTAGTATTTTTTATTTTCTCTTAATTTATTAGAAACTTCTGACATTTTTAATTACCTCAATTAATTTATCACATCCATAAAGTACATATCCTGTTTTTACAGCACTAATTATCGCAGGATTTTCCTTCTTTTAATTTCTTAACCAACTCCTTAGCGATTGTTGATTTCCCAATTCCCAATGATCCGCGAATTATGATTAAATCGTTCATGTCTTCCAAAATCGCAAAAGCAATCTTTTTCTTCCTCCAAAATTGTCTAAATAAATTTTAAATTTTTTTATTTTAGTCTTTTTCATGAGATTTAGCAATGTTGTTTTATTATGAGCATAGCTTGGCATTGATTCTACTCCAGAAATTTTACCAACATTTATTCGATTGCCAATTTTTCTAAGTTCAATTCTTCGTTTTACATCTCTGACATAACTGCTAACCTTTTTAGTGTAAGGCATTTCAATAAATACAAATCCATTATAAGACAAAATTCTTAGCATCTCTTTTATTGCAGATTCTTGGTCTTTTTCTTTGTATAATTCGTTAAAAGCTGACCACATACATATTATTGAATCAAAGTTTTCTTTTTGATAAGGTAATCTTCTCATATCTCCAACTCGAAACATAATTTTTAAATTCGATTTGTTAGACAATTCCTTAGCTTTCTTTATTAATGATGGAGTAATATCAATTCCTTCAATCTTATACCCTTGTTTTGCTAAAGGTATTGTAAACCTCCCATAGCCACAAGCCAAATCAAGAATCTTGTATTTTTTGTTAAGAATCCTTTTAAGATATTTTATTTCTTGACTGGTATGCTCTTTTTCTTTTCTATTTGCTAATCCTTCTGGCGTTAATTCAGTATAAAACTGCTTTGAAGTTTTCATGTTCTTTTATTTTATCTCCCCTAACATCGCTTTAACGCTTTGGATAAAAACCCTAGCCAAATTATTTTTATTTGGTTTGAAATGTTTCTGGTCCATCATATGTTTCTTTACACTTAAAACATCTGAAACAACCATAACAACGCCTAAGGGGCATTTATCTTTAAATCCCTTAACAATTTGATAGGACTCTTTTTCTACAACATCCCCATAATCACTTAATTTCTTTGCAACTTCAATAAGTAAATCTTTATTTTTATCTTTCATATTATCCGGACTAAGTGTTAAGTTAGAAATAATAACTCTACAATCTTTTCCAACCATCTTACCTCGCAAATGATTATTAAAACTTATTTTTCCCTTAGGTTTTAACTTTTTTAATAAAGCTTTATCAATTATTAATTTCTTAAATAAAAGTTCATTAAATATCTGGGGAACATAGACTTCTCCCTTCTTGCCCAGAAAAGCCCCACAACTCCCAAAAAACAAAACAGCATCTGTCTTTCCAATTTTCTTTACTAATTCGTCTGCAGGGTCATGAACAATAAATTTCATTTTATCTTCAGCAGAACGCTTCAATTTTTCATAGGCCTTATCTCTTGTAGGATTCCAACAAAATCGCACATCAATGTCAACATTCTTTACCCTCGCAACAAATCTCTCAAAATTAATCCTCCTAAATGCCCAGCCCTCTTTCTTCTCAACTAATTTGAACAAGTTCATATAATTATGATAAAAGTCTATTGAACCACCTATGATTATTGTTAGTTTCATTTTAACTCCTTTTTCATATCGTAATGGTGCAATTCGTAACCAATCTTCTTATAAAACTCAAAGGCTTCAACATTTTTTACATTAACACTTAATTGAATCTTCTTTAATCTTTTCTTTTTTACTATCTTTGTAAATTCTCTCATAAGTTCTGTCGCCACTCCTTTTCTACGATGGTCTTTTTCAACGTAGATAACCTCAATAAAGCCACCTGAATCATATAGATTCTTAAAAAAAGTTCCATACAAAAATCCGACTATAATTCCCCTTTCTTCATCTACCAGTAGAATACTCTTTTTTGATTTGAGAATCGTAAAAAATTCTTTTTTATATTCAGCATCAGAGATAGAAAAACGTTTATCTAATAATTCTGCAAAATATACTTCTTCTTCTCTCTTGAGTCGTAAATATTCCGAAAAATCTTTTTTTGTTGCTTTTCTTATTCTCATTTCAACCTCTCGTCAAACCCACCTAAAAAATCATAAATCTCTTTTTGTTTATGGCTATTAAGAGAAACGTGTTCTTCCATTGTTGACATCTTTATACTTATAAATTCTTTCTCCAATAATTCCTTTATGGCTAATTTTGTCTCTTTGATACCCCTCAAATGATCAGGTAAAGCTTTTTGCAGATTCTTAAGTTCAGTATGCCTTCCGCCCCAGATATTTAAGTTCACTAATTTTCTCAGAAATCTTTTCATTATCGCCTCTTTTAATTCCATAACAAATTAAATAATTACGAGTATTAAAATATACCGACGGACTTAATAAATTGAACAGTTTAGCCGTCAGTATATTCGAGAAATATAAATAATTGAACAATGCTATTTATATTTCTCGTTATATATGGTAGACCGATAAAGAAACATTAATGTTCCAAAATAGGAACATTTATAAAGTTTGTTTTCTAATAAAATATATGGAAACATTATTTAGAGAAGCATTAGGAGATACTCCAAAATTAAGAGTATTAGAATTTCTCATAGAAGGAAGAGAATTAGACTACAGCATAAGCGATATAGCCGAAGGAGCAGAAATAGGAAGAACAACACTATTTAGAATCTGGGACGATTTAATAAAGGCAGAGATAATAAAACCAACAAGAGTAATCGGTAATGCTAAATTATATCAATTAAACACAGACAATCTCCTTGTTCAAAAAATGATTGAGTTATTTGATGAAATAATTATGCCTAAAAGAAAAATAGCTGCTTAATTTTCATCCCAATTCACCTATTTTTCTAATTTTCTTGCCATCAAACAAAATCTTATCCGGATAATCTCTTAACAAAAGAGATATAATATCTTTAGGAATATCTCCCATTATATAAAATCCTAAGAAAAATTTATCTTTCAATAGATTAATGTCTTTCATTATAATAACCTCCGGACTATTATCGCTAAAACAATCCTCGTTTGCTACTTTCATTGAAGCTGGATAAGGAATATACCTATCTTTAACATTTTTTTTGATTAAATTCAATAAAACTTTCTTTTTAGGATATTTTTGGATTAGTTCAAATATTTCTTTCTCAACTTTCCAAAAATCAAACATGGCTTTCTTCTTACCCTGATATTCTTCATTATAGAATTTATTTACAACTTCTCTGCAAATTTTATTTTTTTTAGCTAATTTTTCTAAATAAGATGGTTCATTTTCATCCCAATATTTAACAACTGCCTTGTAAGCCTGATAAGAGATTGAATTTTTGTAATAGTCTGCTTTTTTGAGATAGTTTAAATCAAAAATAAAACTATATTTAAATTCGTATGCAGTTGCATACATAAAACCCAAACTAAGAAAGATACAAGGATAAATTCCCAACATTCTTTCAATATATGAATGTTCAAT
>Ga0209542_10004002_pt1 | contig 30801 bp, 35 predicted proteins | sample RifCSPhighO2_01_FD_184028 | JGI IMG/M metagenome (GOLD analysis project Ga0209542, IMG submission 184028) | Soil microbial communities from Rifle, Colorado - Rifle CSP2_plank highO2_0.1 (SPAdes) (version 2) | ecosystem: Environmental > Terrestrial > Deep subsurface > Rock core/Sediment ... | reverse complement strand
ATGTAACTTCTGCGGTGCAAAGTGGCAAAGAATACAACCCCTTATGCGGGAAGATGGTACGATGACACATCTTCCCCAGAAGCTCAAAAGACTGCTAAGGAAAAAAAGTAACTTTTCAATAACGCCATCTCAACAGAACCTTTAAAAATGTCTTCTGATTAATCTCCATCATGATTGAGGTTAAGGCACTGTACCAAAAATTTGAGGATAATGTTATTTTACATAATATAAGCCTAAAAATAGTTGAGGGCGATTTTCTGGCAGTGATAGGCCACAATGGATCAGGTAAAACGACTTTGATCAAGCATCTGAATGGCCTCTTGCTTCCTTCGAAAGGGAAGGTTATAGTGGATAACCTCGACACAAAAAAAAGTTCAGTCGAGATAAAGAAGAAAGTCGGTATGATTTTCCAGAATCCTGAAGACCAATTGGTCTATTCGATTGTGGAAGAAGACATTGCTTTTGGTCTAGAAAACCTGGGGCTGCCGCCTGCCCAAATTAGGGATAAAGTGGATGCGATTCTTAAGCAGCTGCACATCAGTAAATTAGCAAAAGAAAACGTCAACAATCTTTCCTTTGGCCAAAAACAGTTGGTTGCATTGGCAGGCATCCTTGTCATGGAACCGAAGTATGTTGTATTCGATGAGCCAACAACAGTCCTGGATCCGGTTAATAGGGAAAACCTTTTCAAAGTGATGCAACAGGTGAATAGGCGAGGGGCTACGGTAATTCTAGTAACCAATAATTTAGGGGATCTTAAATTCGTTAAAAGAGTTATTGTCCTGAACAAAGGCAAGAAAATATTTGATGGGGCAAAACCATCAAAAAGAACACTGGAGAAGGCAGACATCTATGCGTAACCTGCTCGGCCAGTTTCAGGAGAAAAAAACACCAGTGCATGCATTAGATCCCCGAATTAAGATTGTATTGGTATTGCTTTTGAGCATTGGCATATTTGCATTGAATACAACCAAAGCTATGACCCTTGCTTCCCTCGGTATGCTTTTCGTCCTTATTATTGCACAGATGTCACCAATAACTTTATTGAGAAATATCTTGCCCTTATCGTATTTCTTGGTATTCATAATCGCCATGTATCTTTTGTTTTCTCCTGAAAAGATACAAGAAGGTATGCTGACTATATGGCGTTTTATGTTATTGATTGTACTGTCATCCATCCTGACATTTTCTACAACGATAAGTGATCTGATATATGGATTAGAAAAATTGCTTACACCATTGCGGATTATCGGTGTAAGCCCGCGCAATGTTTCGGTGATGATTTCAACCACAATTAGGTTCATCCCTCTGCTGACTTACGAAGCCAATGCCGTAAGGGACGCCCAAGAATCAAGAGGCGCTTCCTTGCACAAACCAAAACATATTGCTGCATTTGTATCATCCCTATTGATGAGGACATTTCGAAGGGCATCTAATTTAGCAGATGCTATGGGGTCCCGCTGTTACAATGATGTAAACTATTCGCATATGAAACAACTTAGGTTTTCCTTGAGAGATTCTATTGCTATTTTGATTGTTGCCTCAGCTATGGTGGTACTAAGATGAGATTCAGAGCCCACCATCTCATATGCATCAGGGCCTTTGAAGGCAAAGGCTACTCCAAAGAGTTTATAGAAAATATGGCGAATACATTGAAGAAGATAAAAGAAGAGAATCCAATAATATATATAACCCATGGCCCTGATGTTTTCTGCGAGAAATGCCCCCACAATGACCATGGCTGTACAAAACATGGGAACATATCAGAATTCAACATTCGAAGCAAAGATGAGCGCTTCCTTAAGGAAATAGGAATCCCCTTAGAAACAAAAGGACGAGCCAAAGACATCATTGAAAAGGCTTACGGAAAGATTGGGGCTCAAGAGATAAAAAAACTCTGCAAAACATGCAGCTGGCAGAGTATATGTTTATTGAAGCATCATTTGAAGAAAGTTAGTTTATGAGGTGCTCTGCTCCCACATAAAATAAAAATATTGCCGGTAACTTTTAGCAACAGATTCATTCTTGATAAAGATAGCCATTGGAGAGTCTTCTGCAACGCCAATAAGCGTCATATCTTTATAAGTTGAAATCCAGGAAGGAGTTATAATCCGAACAGGCATGAATTTAACGTGAACAGGTTTATATTGTCTCTTTGTGCTGCCGAATCTTCTATTATTTGCATTGAATAGTATTTTGCCTGGAATACCCATTTTCGACCTTCTCTCATGGAAATAGTTGAAGAAAGCATCCAATTTTTTATGCATCTCTCTGGAAGCTCCGACACTAACATATTCTCCACCACCATGTTCCTTCATTTCCTTGATATAGTTTTCATGGGCAGCTTTAATACCATTCCATCCCTCGTACACAAAGGCTCCTTTTTCCAACGGAAGAATTGTCTGGATTTTGGAAAGATTCTCCACCGCGGTTTTGGCAATTTCTTCCTTACTTTTTACTAACTCGAGGATCTGTCTCGGATCCTCTGCTTCAAAATGCTTTCTATTTTTCTGGAGGGTATAATTGACTAAACCTAACTTTAATAATTTCTGAAGGGTATCGTAGACCATAACCCGATACATTCCAGTTTTTTTGATGAGTGGGCCAGTTGTTGACCTACCGAGCTCTAATAAAGCAATATAGACTTTTGCCTCATTTTCTGACATGCCAACTTCTTTTAAGTCATCAACGAGCATATACCTAAGGAAGAACTTTCCCTATATAAATCTAGTGATATTATTATAAATTTTTTTATAACAAAAATATATATACCAACCAGTATATATTCACTTATAAGTGGTAAAATGAAAATAGACCAACAATTGATCCAATACTGGGATGAAGAGATTAGGCCAAGATTTAGTCGAAGAGCACTTGACGTGAAGGTTAGACTGCTCAACGGAGAAAAAGTAAGGTACGTTAATCTAGACAATGCAGCAACGACAATTCCATTTAAGGAGGTTATCAAAAAGTCAGCATTGGAATTTATCCTGTATGGAAGTGTGCATAGGGGAGCAGGATTTAAATCAAAATGGTCTACGGATAGATATGAAGAAGCCAGAGAAAGTATAAGGGAGTTTGTTAATGGAAAACCAGAAAGTGAGGGGCATTATGTCAACTTTGTACCGAATACCACAGTTGGTATGAATAACTTAGCATATTATTTTGCTAATATTGCAGGAAAGGTGCTTGTTTCAGACATAGAGCATTCATCAAGCAGCCTACCCTGGGTAATTCAAGAAGGGTATAAACGAACAAACGAACAAGTAGACAAAGAACGTATACGAAATGGAAATGCTCGTGATTTAAGAGAAATTGTACAACAAAGAGGGAAAGAACAAGTTATTACATACAGAACAAGAGACGATTTTACCTTTGACCTCGATGATATTGATAGAACGCTAAGGGAACAAAAAGAAAAAGGTTCTCAGGAAGAGATAAAGGTCTTGGTAGTTACCGGAGCCTCAAATGTGACTGGATATAAACCCCCATTAAAGGGTCTGGCAGAGTTAGCCCACAAATATGGCGCATGGATTGTGGTAGATGGATGCCAATTATTACAGCATGAAAGGATTGACATGCAGGAAGCAGATCTTGACTTTGTAGTCTTCTCGGGACATAAGATGTATGCCTCATTTGGTTCCGGTGCAATTATTGGAGACAGAAGAGTTCTTGATCTTATGCCGCCAAGGGATGTTGGTGGAGGAAACCTTCCCTACATCAACGCAGATGGGAGAGTAGTGTGGGAAAAGAATAACATAACGCATGATCCAGGGACACCGAACTTTGTCGGTGCAAGGGCTATCCATCACGCTATACAGGAACTAAAGTCGATTGGATTGGATAAAATTGCTCAGTATGAGCATGCATTAGTCGAATATGCGTTTACAGAATTAGGTAAAATAAATGGAGTAGTTGTATACAATGGGAGAAATCCAGATGGAAGTTTTGATAGAGGCCTTCTAACATTTAACATTAAAGGACTCCCCCATAAATTAGTGGCAGAAGTCCTAAATACTGAGTATGGTATTGGCACAAGAGCAGGAGCATACTGTGTATATGAATTTTCAAGAAGGGTTAACCATACAACAAAAGAAAAAGACACAGTAATTTCAAAAGAAGTAGAACAGGGAAAGACTGCTAACATTCCTGGGTCTGTAAGAGCTAGCTTCGCTATGTACAATTCAATCGAAGATGTAGATAGACTAGCTACTGCCTTAAAAGAAATAGCAAGAAATGGCATGAATGATTACGATAAAAAATACTTCAAGAGTCCAAAAACAGGGGATTGGAGCCCAAGAAAATGAAAAGTACCTAATTTCCATACAAGCGATGTCTTAAACATACAATCTTAATGTCTCCCCATAAGGAAGTCCGAGAATATTAACCACAACATTTATATTTATACTATATACTACCAAATAGTTAGGGTGGTTTACAATGGATATCAGAAGCATTCAAAAGACTGGCAACATGCATTATGTATACCTGCCGACGAGCTGGTGCAAAAAATACAAGATTGATTCTGACACCAAAGTAAGCCTCCTGGTAAACAATGATGGCGCTATCACACTCTTCCCCGAAATTAAAGAGATAGAAAAACATGCCATCAACATAAAATTGCCGGAAGCAACGGCAAACGTGCTCATAAAGCTCATCATGGCCTGTTATATCAATCCCGCCAAATCTTTCCATATCAAGCTGGAAAAAGAAATCAACATAACTAGAATTCTTGACAAGAAGAGCGCAATCAGCGCATTGGAATTTGTTGAACTTGACGGTAACAGCATAACCCAGGAGTCAAGCATCTACATCAAGGATCCGCATTCACTCCTCAAAACAATGGTCAAGAAAATAAGGAATCTTCTCACGATTATGATCGATAATTATGATACGGACATTATAGAGAAATATGAAGAGGAGATTGACCGCAGCAAAGTCCTTATAACCAAATCAGTCATTGGCTCTTTGGTTTTAAATGAACCAACAAAGTTCAAGACGGTAGACCTGCATTACATAACGTTCATCAGTCAAAACCTCGAACGCATGGTTGATTCCCTCATTCTCGTCGATAAGAAGGAAAAGCAGTTTCTGAGAAACATTGCATCTATCATCGACCAGATTAAGATTGTCCTTGAATCAATTGAGACCTTGAGTCTTGAACAAGTTATTGCCATTGAACAGCATATTGACCGGCTGAAGACCCCGGATATGACAAACCTTAAAACATATGGCATCCGGAGGATAAAACGGAATCTCACCAATATTTCCGAGATATTCTTTGATTGGGTCATTACCAAAGAGGTAACCAAATAAGGTGCCTGCATTGAAATAACAATCATCAGAGGCTTTGGGGTTATGGAATGATTTACCCTCAAAGAGTCCATATTCCCATAGGAATAAAATTCTCATAAAAGTTTATAAACAAAATAAAGGCTTCCGTCAGGATATGCCTAAATTTATCGATAATGAACCTGTCGGCGGCTACCACGGCGTAACTGCTCATTTAGATACCCTGCAGGCTGTATGTGATTATGAAGAGAAGAAGATTGAATTGAATACCGGCTACCCGCGCTTTGTTACCCATCCTGAAGTGAGGCAGACCGAACAACAGATTAAGGATACCTGGGAAGCTCACGCTGTTCTGGCATTCTGCTCATTTGAATCTGCCTTGTTTGCTGCAGTAGATTATTTCTTCAATAAGGGAATTTCTATTAAGGTGGAAAGCGCAAAAGCCCAGAAGATTATTGAAACATTGCAAGGCATGTGGGGCCGGCTTCTCATAGAAAAACAGCAGGCAGACATTGTCATAAGGGGAGATAAAAACATCGAATTTCACTCACCACAGGAAGGATATATACTAACCGTCATAGGGGATGAGGCAGCTGGATTTGTGGTTTTGCACAAACCTCTTCTTGAAGAGTTGGGTCTTGTCCGAAGAAATATCGGTTTCAATCTCAGTTCCAGAAGGGCAGAGCGTCGTAACAAGAATCTCTCTATTCCAAAAAGTGATGCCCTTGATTCAGTGAAACACAAACTCATCAAACTGGAGGAATCACAGAACTGCTTTTTGCTCCCCTCGGGCATGGCAGCAGTCTTTGTGTCAATCCTTTCTTGTATAGAGCCACAAAGAACAAAGATTGTGTGCATTGGCAATGTATATGTTGATACGCTTTGTATTCTGGAAAATTGGCCTTCGCGGAAGAAAACTGCAATATCAGAATTTATTCTTGACGTGCATGACAAACAAGCTATACAAAAGGCAATAGATGACAAAACTGCTGTGGTGATATGTGAGGTGCCAACAAATCCTTTGTTGGACGTACCTGACATAAACGCAATAGTCAGTCTTGCACATAGTAAAGGAGCGAAAGTGATCATTGATAGCACAGTCGCTACACCAGCAAATATCCATCCATTAAAATTAGGTGCAGATATAGTGGTGCATAGCACTACTAAATTTCTCAATGGTAGGAATGACCATATGGGTGGCGTCCTTTTTACAGATGATATTCAATTGACAAAGAAAGCAGCGTCAATAATAAAGACAGCAAATATCTATATGGATATACAGGATGCGACAGTATTAAATACTAATTTAGACGGATTTCAGCGAAGGATGGTAGTCATCAACAAGAATGGGAAAGAGATAGCTGGATACCTGAGGACTAAAGCAGCCAAAACGTATTATCCAAAAAAAAATGCGTACCTGAAGGCGGGCAGTGGTCTGATAAGCTTTGTCCTGACAAACAGCAATAAGGAAAGGGCAGCATTGTTTTATGACAACCTTACAGATCCAATCATCAGAGGACCAAGTCTCGGTGCTGAACAGACCCTATTGTGCCCTTACACCCTGCTTGCCCACTATCAATGTACGGATGCTCAATTGAAAGAATTAGGATTGGATAGGTACCTTTTTAGAATTTCGGTCGGCACAGAACCAGTAGAAAAGATAAAGGAAGCGTTGCAGCATGGCTTTGATGCCTTGGGAGGTTAACATGGTCAAATTTGAAACAAAAGCTGTCGGAGAAGGGCAACACCCAGATTTTAGGGATGGCGCCAATGGTGATGTAGTAGTCCCTATACATATGACCAGCACGTACGCACGGAAGAAAGTAGATATGCTTCAAAATGGATATGAATACTGCAGATGTCAGAACCCGACGAGAAAGGCATTTGAGGTATGCTTAGCCTCATTGGAGAAAGCAAGATTCTGCATTTCAGCTTCAAGTGGGCTGGCTGCCATTATGAATGTGATGCATCTACTGAAGCAAGGAGACCACATAGTGGCATTCGAGGACATTTATGGCGGCACAATTCGGATATTCAACAATGTCATGCCTGATTTTGGAATTAAGACTTTTTTTGTAGATGCAACTGATGTGAAAAACGTGGAAAAGGCAATTACTGAAAGAACTAAATTGATATGGCTGGAATCACCAACCAATCCACGCTTAAGGATCTGCGACATCAGAGCCATAAGCAAAGTTGCGAAGAAACATAAAATCCTGGTAGCAGTGGATAACACCCTCTATTCTCCCTATCTCCAAAATCCATTGGATCTGGGAGCAGATATAGTGGTGCATTCTACTACAAAGTATGTAGGGGGCCATAGCGACCTTATTGGCGGTGCTGTTTTGATAAATGATGAGAATCTTTACAAAAGATTGGCATTTCTCCATAACGCAATAGGCATCTGCCCATCCCCCTTTAATGATTTTCTAGCGACCCGTGGCCTTAAGACACTCCATGTGAGGATGGAACGTCATCAGCAAAATGCGCAGAAGATAGCAGAGTTCCTCGAAGCTCATCCCAAAGTCCAACAGGTAAATTATCCTGGTTTGAAATCCCACCCACAGTATGAACTCAACAAAAAACAGGCAAGAGGCGCTGGTGCGATAATTTCATTTCTCTATAAGGGCGGTCAAAAGGAGACTGAAAAGGTTGTAGAATCAACCAAGATTTTCAAATTGGCAGAGAGCTTAGGGGCAGTGGAGTCATTGATTGAGCATCCTGCCACCATGTCGCATGCCAGTGTACCAGCAAAGCAGCTTGCGGCAGTAGGAATATCTCAAAACATGATTCGATTATCAGTAGGCATAGAAAATGTTGATGACTTAATTGCTGACCTGAACCAAGCATTACTATGACTCAAAAAAGATCAGTCGGAACTGTAGAAACGCAGTACTTTAAGATAGATAAAGATATGAAACTGGAGTGTGGAAAGAAACTAGGACCCATTACCCTCGCATATGAAACGTATGGTACCCTCGATAAACACAAAGGGAATGCCGTCCTTATATTTCATGCGCTTTCAGGAGACGCGCACGCAGCGGGGTATCATAAAGGTGAGGACAAACCAGGATGGTGGGACACCTCCATCGGTCCTGAAAAAGCATTTGACACTGATAAATATTTTGTCATCTGCATCAATGTCATCGGGGGCTGTAAGGGTAGCACTGGCCCTGCCTCAATTGATCCAAAGACGAAAAAGCCATATGGTATTGAGTTCCCCATTCTCACGATTAAGGATATGATAGCTGCGCAAAAAATACTAATAGATCATTTAGGCATAAAGAAGCTGCTTGCAGTTTCTGGTGGCTCTATGGGGGGCATGCAGGCCCTCCAGTGGGCAGTAACCTATCCAGAAAGCATCAAGCTGGTCATTCCGATAGCGACTGCAGTAAGGCAGTCTGCTATGAATGTTGCCTTTCATGAAGTTGGCAGAAGAGCTATCATAACTGATCCGAACTGGAGCGGAGGCCATTACTATGGCAAGAAGATTCCAGAGCATGGGCTGGCAGTGGCCAGAATGGTCGGTCATATCACCTACTTAAGCGATCATTCCATGAGAGAAAAATTTGGAAGGAACTTACAGGATAAAGACAAACTTGATTTCAGTTTTGAGACAGAATTTCAGGTGGAGGGCTATCTGCGCTATCAAGGAGATGCCTTTGTCAAGCGATTTGATGCTAATTCATACCTATATATAACCAAAGCGATTGACTACTTTGACCTTACTGATAACAATACCATCCCATTAGAAGATGTATTTGCAAAATCCAAGGCTAAATTCTTGGTTATCTCATTCGGAGCAGACTGGCTCTATACCAAAGAAGAATCAGTTGAGATTGTGAGGGCATTGCAGCGGAACGGAATTGATGTAGCCTACTTCAACATTGAATCCAATTATGGGCATGATGCTTTTCTCCTGGATGATGAAGTCCAGACAAGCATCATAAAGAACTTTTTGGAGAATAACTATGGATGAAGAAAAGATTGAACGCATGGACGAGCAGAAAAAAAATAGGTATGACTATAAATTCATAGTAAATAGTATAGAACAGCATGCAAAAGTCCTTGATCTGGGCTGCGGCAGAGGAAGTCTGCTGAAACTGCTACGCGAAAAAAGACAGATAGAAGGCAGGGGGATTGAACTGGTTCAGGGAAAGGTGCAGAAGTGCATAGAGAACGGTGTTTCGGTCGTCCATGGTGATCTCGATGAGGGATTGAAGCACTACAAAGACAAGTCATTTGATTATGTCATATTCAATGAGACTATTCAGGTGGTCAAGAATTCGTTATTGGTCCTTAAAGAAGCGCTTCGGGTGGGGAAAAAAGTCATTGTAAGCTTTCCCAACTTCGGCCATTGGCAGATTCGCTTTTCTTACTTCTTCTCGGGCATGATGCCGAAATCGAGGAGCCTGCCATATGAATGGTACAACACCCCCAATATCAGGCTGCTTACAGTCAAAGATTTTAGGGATGTCTGCAGGAAGAACCACATCAGGATTATAAAAGAAGTCAACTACATGAACTTGAACGGCAGGGGCACCAGCGTTGCTATCTTCCCCAATCTTTTCGCTTCCAATAGTATATTTGTAGTATCAAAGTAAAGTTCTGAAGCACAACTTTTTTAAAGGAATGGACGTGCCTACTATCTCATGGAATCGGCAATAAAGGTCATAAAATATCTGGCAGAAGACACATTCCACTATGAGCTTGAGAAGCCCAAAGGATTCAGCTATAAACCGGGCCAGTTCATTCTGGTGGATGTGCCACAAGGAGAGAAAAAGGTCAAGAGAGCATATTCCATTGCATCAGAGCCTTCTGAAGATAACATTGCATTATGCATCAAACTCATCGAGGGAGGCGCTGCATCAAGCTATCTTAAGGGAAAGGTAGAAGGTGATATCCTGACCTATAAGGGGCCACTCGGCAACTTCAATCCCCTGGATGGCGGAAGACAGATTTTGATCGGTGTGGGAACCGGCATCGCTCCATTGAGAGGTATCATCAGGCATTTGTTGAAAAAAGGGATCAAAGATAAGATAATCTTGCTCAATGGAGCTCGATTTTATAAAAGCGTGTTATATAACGAAGAATTCCTCCACATGGCAAAGCAGCATGTAAACTTTACCTATTACCCCATTGTCAGCAGGGAAGACCATCCCAGCGCTAGGAAAGGCCATTGCCAGGATGTAGTTAGAGATGAAATTCTAAACATGATTTTACCAGATGACAAATTCTACCTCTGTGGGCTCCCGGCGATGTGCGATGAAGTCAAAGCAATGATCCTAGATAAAGGTGCCAAAGAGGAAAATATTAAGGTTGAAGCGTATTAGCTTACCTTTCTTTGGGTTGCCTCACGGTTTAATTACATCACCCGTAACAATATTCTTATATGCTTTTTTTGCCAGATCAACCCTGCGGAAAACAAAGGTCCCATCAGATTCCACAGTTCCAACTGATTTCCACGCACCGACCAGTGAGGGGTATGCATCAGCATCACCTTTTAATAGCAAGGCAGGGACCAAAGAGATATTGTATGCTGAAATCATCTGTTTACCTGCTACTGAAGATGAATCGACAGTGGACTCTTTGGTGATTACAACCCCCAAATTCTGTAGGATGGGTTTATGGAACAAAGCAGGATCGTAACAGTCCTGGCATGAACCATCCGTTAGAAAGGTAACCGAAACCAAACCCTGTTCTTTACGCTTATTGAGGTCAAAATAGGGTGCAGACATGGGCTGCATGACATAGGTCCCATCGCTCCCATAACTTCCCACCTTAGCAAGACCACTCTGTAGAGCAGAATAAGACAATATCTCGGAATCCATGATTAAAGCAGGAAGGCGCTCAAGCGAATAGCGGGAGATGAGTGAACGGCCTTCATCCGAATCAGCCAAAACATACGTCCGACCTTGGAATACAACACCTGCCTGCTCCAAACTATCAACTAGGGAAGACAGGTCAGGACAGATATCACACGCAACAGGATCTACTATATACAGAGACACCATACCTACTATTTTCTGATCCTGAGGACTATAATAAGGCGGCGGTATGGAAGTGTACACAAATGCGTCAGACCGGACTTCGCCCATTTCTTTCAGTTCTCCTTTAAGGATTGAAGTTTTATTAATCTCCCCGGTAAGGATAAGTGTAGGAATCCGTTCAATTTCATAAAGGGCAATGAGTTCTTTGGCTTGCTCTGAAGAAATATCGACAGCTGTGCGGGACGTAACATTAATGCCTGAATTGGCTATCAGGTTTTCCACAGGACTGATATTGAAACAATTCGTACAAGTGCCTGTAGTCAATAAGGTGATGCCAACCTCTGCAGGACGGGCAAGTTCTTTAGCTTCAACTAGTTTAGACTCAAAAACAGGCAATAGACTTGCTATCTGGATGGTATTTCCCAGCACCACGAGAAGCATTAGCGCAGCCAGTGGCAGGGAAAGTTGTCGGAGCAGGTGTATGTTTCTCATTCTGGGGCCTCGGGGGGCTAACAGCCCCCGACCATTTGAGGGAGATTCTGTATGTTGCTTGGCACCGGTGAAGTTGTCCTTCCGCTCTGTGCTGGCGCTGAAGCAACAGGAACACCTCCTGCAGACGACCCCACACTTAGTCCATTGTCTATTACCTTAGTCCTCAAGCTGTTCAATTGGAATGCCTGCAGTACTGAAATAAGCAGTAGCACTCCTAGTATTACAGCCACTATTGTTGTTGTTTTCATTTTAGCAACCTCCTACCATTCCTGGTAAATTGTCTAATGCTGATGTATCTCCACCTGCTACAGTCATGCCTAACTGGATCATGTCCTTGGGGAAGAACAAGGTCTTCCACTTCATTACCTCCCGTAATATCTCCCCATCAGTATAGTCAGTGTATGCAGAGAGATACAAGGCAATTGAAAGCAATGCAGGATTGTGTTGGCATCCACATGCGGAATCTCCATCCTTATTGATACCTATCGTCCCTAGACCACAGCAATATTCACACGAGATCCCAACTGGTTTTGAAGCGAGCGTCATGAAGCGCTGCCAGCCTTCGGGATTATTTTGCTGCACTTCAACCTTAAGGCCGCGGTACATCTTTGCCAGAACTGCTAAAGATTCCACTGGCTGATCAAAGGTAACGCCTAGCTGGCTGCCGTAATCGGGCGTTCCCACGGGAAATAGAATTGCCATGGCATCTTCTTGAGTTTTGATATTTTCAACCGGAAAGACCGCAGCAAGTGTGTGGCCAGTTGACTTTAGTTCGTCTGTATTGATATCGGAAAGGTCTTTGCCACCAGCATAAAGCGACGCACTTTGAGAGGCAAAGCCCAAACCAAGGGGTGGTGAGCCCAGCATCATTGAAATGCTGTTTATGCGTAACTGATTAAATAGCATCACGACCGCAACAGCCACTAACAATACGATGATTGCTTTTGGCACAGACACTCCATCTTTATCATTTTTTTCGTTTTCCATTTTTGTACCTCCTATATGAGGTATAGCAGTATCGCTATACCCAATAATATCATTATTATCCCCATGACTAGTTTTATCATCTTCTTATTGGAAGATTCCCATCGTGAGATCTTGCCCAACATTCTTCTGTTTGTCAAGAAGAATAATGTGATGATTAAAGGCAGCACGAACATGACGTTGTAGAACAACAAGTAGTAGAGGCCATGTAGATAAGTTGTCTTAACAGATAAAAGGCCGATGATAGCAACATAAATCCCACCTGAACAGGGGAAGGTGCACAATCCAACTAGAAAACCGACCAAAAAGACTGAAGGCATGGTTAATCTATGAAGATATTTCTTGTAGAAGTCCATCTTAATCTTAGGACTCAGGGTGATGCCTTTTTCGTACCAGAAATAATCTTTGATGTTAATTAAACCAAGCACAATCAATAACCAGGCACTGATGGTGGCCATGAGATGTTCTTGGCCGGTGAATATGAATGCACGTATTATACCGAGCCCGATAAGCAGATAGGCCACGTAGATCGCCAGGATGTACACAAATCCTACCAAGAGAATATGTTTAACAGCCCTCCGCAAGGTGAAAAGGAATGCGACAAAAAATATGAGGACACCAAAAGCGCATGGATTAAGGCCATCCAAAAAGCCACCGATCGCAACCAAAGGAAAGAGCTTGTTAAAACTCCATTCTGACTCATTCGCAGGGGGCTCTGTCAGGGTTTCCTTGTTTTCATTAAACCAGTCAATATAAGTTGAGATAGGCTCATCAATAGAGTATTTTTCTCCCTCTCCTTTGAACCCCCATGCGATATAGGATTGTGCCTTATCCATTTCATCCTGCAGGACAAGAATTTTTTCATAATCAAGATCCTTGGTCAATAGATCCATAATGATGTGCTTCGGAACATGGCCCCCTAAAATGATTTCATCATCAATGAAAACTGCGAAATGGCCTTGCAGTACCGGGGGAATTCCATTTTGTTCATTGAGTTCATTAAGCTCAACCCTGTTTTGTTTCTCATTGACATAATCTTTCTTGATAATATTGGTGATGCCTGCTTCGTTCAAAGTGGGGATAAGCTCATCCTTGACGTACATGGCGCACATCGTGCAGGCTTCATTATAGTAGACAACAGCAGTATCGTGCGTTTTTTCCTTATGAGCAACGCCCAAGGGCAGCATTCCCACTACAACAAACAGCAATAATACCAAATGGGCAAATTTATTCCTTAACATCATTCTCCCTCTAAAATATCCACCCAGATTTTGAGTTCTGATTCTGTTCCATCACTTGTCTCAATAAATACGGTTCTGCTAAACCTATCGAGGGGCTCTGCATGTAGATTAGGATCAAAGACAACAATGAGATTGGTTGACTCTCCGCTTTTCAGTACCTTATCTGCAATGTCTGCTGAAGTGCAGCCGCATGAGGTGCTGACCGAAGTGACAGAAACATCCTTACCTCCAGTGTTAGCAACAACAAAAGTAGTGTTGACTTTCCCTCCAAATTGAGGGATGATTCCAAAATCATGTTCCAATCGGTCAAAACTCAGTGAACTTTTTACAGTAGAAGCAGCTCCACTTCCATTCTCAACAGAAAAGCCTTCTTCTGCCCAGTGGATAATGCCCCCACTCATGCTCTTTACATTGGTATAGCCAAGCGCTGTCAGAATCTCATAGGCACGAGCACTTCTGGTGCCTGAGCGGCAATACACTATAATTTCATCATCTTTGGAAAATCCCAATTTGTCAAGTGCCTGCTGAGTAATTTCGGTAACTGGCAATAGGTCGGTGCCTTCAAGATGGCCTTCACCATACTCAAAGTCCTCCCTGACATCAAGCAGCTTGATCGGTTCATTGGCAAGCATTTTCCTATATACTGCAGCGGGTGATATCTCAAACTCCTTTAACAACCCTTCATCATGATCGTCAGCATTTAATATAGAAGGAATTGAAGTTCCTACTAATTCGAGCTCAACTTCCTCATTAAGGGGGTCATTACTTTGTATATATACCACTCTTTTAATGTCGCCTACAAGCCCTGGATGGACAGAAGGATCATACTGCACAGTTAATTCCGTCCTTTCGCCTGGTGGTATTGTATTGGAAGAGACCTCTGCTGAAGTGCAGCCGCATGAAGTACTTACAGATTCAATCTCCAGAGGCAGTGTTCCGGTATTCTCAACAAAGAACGTCTCTGTGCGAACACCAGCATCAGGATCTATGTCACCTAAATCAAACGATTCGACACTTAATTTGATATGAGGCCCAACTTGAGTAGTGCAGCCGCTCAATACAATACCCAACAAGATTAGGAGGATACAATTACGCAGTCTGGTAGGCATCTATCCTCACCTCTGATACTTTGTTCCGTGGATCATTTGAACGTATGAAAACTGATCTGGTAACTTGTCCCCTCAGCTCAGGGTGCACCGCAGGATTATAGAAGATCTTGAGCGCAACAGAGGTGCCAGGCGGAATGACCTGCTGCCAGTTTGCGGGATTAGAGCCATGGGCAGCCATGCCAAAGACAGGGCTCTGGGCACCATCTGGTGCAACTATAGCTGCAGAGGTGCACATGCATGATGTTTCCATGCTATCCAGGACCAAAGCGCTGTTTCCATTGTTGGTGATTGTAGCGGTAGTAGATGCCACTCCCTCTGCCAGGCTTACAGAGCCAAGGCTGATAGACTTAGGAAGCACTTCAATGATTGGAGCATCCTTGAGCGCTACGCTTTTTGAATAAGAGAATGTAGCTATAGCTAGGATCAGCAAGGCTACCACACCCAGTCGTATGAAGAGCCTTTTCCGTTTCTTGGTGAAAAAAGGTTCTTTGTAGGCTTCAGGATGTTTTGCGCTAGTATGCATCTGCAAAGCATCCTGGGAAGTAAATAACTTATCACATTTTTCACATTTTAGTTCAGTCATCTTACGGTACCTGTTTTAAGGTAATCTTTACCTTCTTCTGGAAATCGTCGGGATCATTGGAAACGATTGTTACCTCACGGGTGATGTCCATTTCTGGTTTATCCTGTTTTCCATGAGCCAATGGATCATAGTACACATTCAGCTCAGCTGAATCTCCCGGTGGGATAACCAAACTATACCCTTGAGGGTTAGAACCATGCATGCTCATTCCGAAAACAGGGCCTTCCTTACCATCATAGGTCAGGCTAGCTGTAGTGCACATGCATGATGTATCAAGATTCTCTATGATCAAATTGTTTTTACCGGCATTTGTAACAGTAAAAGTTGTAGAGACGACTCCATCTGACTGGCTTACCTTGCCAAAATCATATCTTTCAGCACTCAGCTCAAGCTGAGCTGGATTCTGAGGCGCAATCTCACTCATATAATCTTGAATTTCCTCTTTCTGGGATTCGCTTTCCAATGAATCCAAACCAAACCGCTTAACCATCTCGTACACAAGCTCGTTGTCCTGCTTTCCCTCGAGCATGAGATTGTTTACATAATCCCGCCTTTGCTTAGCCATACCGCAGCATTCTGTGGCAATTGACTTACCACAGCAGGGGCAGAGGAACATATCATAATACTCCTGGGAGGTTTTAGGGGCTTCTGGCTGAGTCAAAATGCCCATTTTAACCATGTACATTTGGATAGCAGGACCTGCAGTTACCGCCAGTACCAACCCGATTAAAAACAGTACTAACACTACAACCAACACCCCCATGTTCCCTTTGAAATGAATTTTATGTTTCACCAATCCACCTGTATAACCATATTGTTTACTTATAGAATCCCAAACCCTATATTTAAAAAGGAAGAAATATTAGGGAAAAAATAGGGAAAATATTATAAATTGGCACAGTCTTCCCTCTTCGCATGAAGATAAAATCATGGAAAGAGAATAAAATCCTGATAGCGCTCCTGATCGCATTAGTCGTAATAGGGAGCATTGTTATGAATAATTTCTTGTCTTTCCTCCACATTAGAGACCTTATTATTGATCAAATAAAGGAAAATCAGGACATTAAGACAAAACATGCTGCGGATAGCATCGAGAACCATATAAAGTTGGTACAGGAAGAGCTGGTGACTCTAAGCCAATTCCCCTTGATGGAAACCTTAGATATAAACAGCTGCTCCGGCAACATGAGCATTGTCCATGAAAGTCTGGAAGGCAAGATAGACTCCCTTCTGCGTGTCGACAAACAGGGAAATATTGTAGAATGTTCCGACCCCAGATTCAATGACTATCTCGGCCTGAATATCAAAAACAAGGAATATTTTACCATCCCAAAAGAAACGAACCAACCATATATCTCCGGAATCACCAGACAGGGAGAGAGCCTGCAGATAATAGTTTCTACGCCAACTTTTGAAACCGTGGAATATACGCCGTACCCTAATTTCAAAGGAGAATTCAGGGGAGTCTTGATGAGCATTATCGAATTAAGTGGTCTGTATTCACTCTATATCCATCCGATGATAGATCTCGAGAAAAACTCATTCCTGCTCATTGACGCTATTACGAATGAGACAATAATGAAAAGCAGTGATATTGGTATGTATACTGAAATCAAATCTGAACTCCCATCAGAGTTTAGTACAGGGGAAGTGACATCGAATCTCAAGGGATTCGGTAAAAGCATCATAACCTCTGCAGATCTGTTCTTCGGTGATGAGAGATGGGAACTCATTGTTATAACCCCCTTGAAAAAGGTGAGTGGGGAAATTGCAGCGGTTCAAAAGAGGCACATTCTCAGCTCAAGCCTTATAGTAGTGATAATCATTTCAATATTGATGTTAGTGGTTTCACTCTATAAGTCTAAAGAGGGCGTGGTTCAGCAGCTTGACCAAACAAAGGTTACATTGGAGAAACTGGGCATCAAAATTGATCTGGAGAGCGAGAAATTCACAGCTGCAGACATAAACCTGGAACCAAGAAAGGTTTACCTAATCAAGGAGGATGAAGAGAACCATGCTCATGAGCTGTTCATCAGCTCGCTGAACCGAGGTTTCGCAGGCTTAGGCATAGTTCGGCAGAACCCCCAGGAGCTGAAATCAAAATATAATCTCCACAAAACTTCATTCATCTGGCTGACCAAGAGTGAGGTAGAGGGCATACCTTCTGAGACGAACATTAACAATTTATATGCGCTTCTCTCTGAATTTGTAGGGAAGAGCAAAAAGAGTGCAGTTCTTATAGACCGATTCGACTATATCATCGCTGAAAATGATTTTGAGTCGGTGTTGAAACGGCTCCATGAGATCAAAGACCTCACTTCCTCGCATGAGTGCATAGTCATCATATCTCTCAACCCCGAATTGATAAGTGAGGCAAAGCTCAAGGCGATTGAAGCAGAGACCATCGACTTATACGGCAAGGACCTCCGAAAGAGGATTGATCTTACAGAACTGGAAGCAGGTATATTGAAGTTTGTGAATAGCAAGAACATAATGAATCAGATGGCTTCATATAAAGACATAACCCACAACTTCAAGATCACTAAGCCAACAACCAGATCCAAAGTCAGTAAACTCCAATTGCTCGGGCTGCTAGACGTAGAACAAAAAGGGAGGTTCAAGTCAATCAAGGTAACTTCCGCAGGTAGAAAGATTTTGAGTTGATTTTCCCTATTTTTTCACTATTCTTTATTCTTATATTTAAATGAAATAGGCATTACATCTATTCTCATGAAAAAAACAAACCAGGTTATACAGGAAAAAATAGTTGGCGCAACCGGTGGCATCACTGGCGCAGCAAGCATCTTAGGATCCTGGCAGGTCTGCCATAATGCCTGCTTAGGAATAATAGCTCTGTTAAGCCTCATAGGAATAACCGTAGTGGGAATGCCACTGCTGTTCCTCACCAAATTAGCCGTTCCGTTCTGGATAGCAGCAGTGATCCTGCTTAGCATCACGGTTGGGTTCTATCTAAAGAAAAAATGCATCTCAAAAAACCTCATCATGCTCAACTCGGGCCTCATAATCGCTGGGATTCCATTTCAGTCGCTGCAGAAGTTCTCAGTTTTCTTCTGGGTAACGGGAGGCGCCTTAGCAAGCATTGCAATAGGCTTTTTTATTAAAGAAAGGAGGAAAAGAAAATGAAAAACGAAAAAACCGTATTGTATGGAATACTGATTTTGCTCATAATTGCATTTCTCGCCACATTTGGGCTCTCCGATGGGGATCCGTCTCCCACTGCTCAAAAATCACCCCCCTCTGCTGTCCAAAAATCAAATTCTCCACAATCAAATCTTCAGACCATCTCTACTGGAGATACATCTCCGGGAGGAGTTTCTATAGATTTGACCCCAACAGTGCAGACAGATGGGAAGCTGAGAGTTGAACTCTCAGCTAACACCCATTCTGTTGACCTCAGCCAGTTTGACCTAAAGGAGATAACTACATTGGGGTATAATGAAAAAACAATCAAACCAGTATCGGCCCCGGCTCTTAACGGCCACCATGTAAGTGGTGATCTTATCTTTGAGGTTGGAGAGGACATCAAAAGTTTTAAGATAACCATCCAGGGCATTCCCCTTGATATGGAACGGATATTTGAATGGTAACATGAAACTAAACAAGCTGACTACCACAATTATCATTGGTGCTATTCTCGCCATTGTTATCGCCACTGCCCAGACTGAAAGTCCTTTGGCATTGCAAAAGATTCAGGAGTACAATCAGCAGTATGCATCTGATGTATTGCAGAATGTCTCATTCATAATAGCATTTTTGGCAGGTATTCTGACCCTGCTCTCCCCCTGCATCTTGCCCTTGGTACCTGCTTTCTTTGCATACACATTTAAAGAAAAGAGAGAGATAACCAAAATGACCGTTCTATTCTTTATCGGATTTACGGTAATCTTTTCGCTGCTGGGGCTGATTGCATCGGAACTTGGCATCATATCAACTGCATCCTTTCAAACCCGCATTCCTGCGGTGATATTAATTGCCGGAGTTCTCATGGTAGGGCTTGGCATTTCCACTATTTTGGGATTTGGTTTTTCCGGTTTTAGGATCAAAAAAGAAGGAGGGCCTAAAAGTCTATGGGGAGTAATCCTCTTTGGCGGCTTGTTTGCGCTTGGATGGACCGCTTGTGTGGGACCCATCCTAAGCGGTGTCTTGTTGATGAGTTCAGTTTTCCAAAATTACCTTACTGCATTATTCCTCATGGTGTCTTACTCCTTGGGCATATTTGTCCCATTGCTGATCATATCCCTACTCTATGACAAATACGGCCTCAAAGATTCAAGATTCATAAAGGGGTCAGAGCTCAACATCACCTTTTTCGGAAAAACCATCAGGATAAATTCGGTCAAACTGATTTCAGGCCTCCTATTGATCTTCATGGGAGTTATCTTCATAATCTTCAGAGGAACATCAATAGTGAATACATTTGACCCATTGCACACCAAACAGTTATTTTATGACTTTCAGAATGTCCTCCTAAATGGGGGAATCATCTACAATGTGCTCGGAGCAATAGTATTGATAATAGTCGTAATAGCAGTCATTAGGATGCTCAAATTGAAAAAAAACAAAGGTGAGAAAAATGGTATTTGGACTGTTTAGAAAAAAGGATCCCATTTGTGGGATGAGTGAAGAAAAAGGAAAAGGCATTTTGAAAGACGGCCAGTGGTTCTGCAGCCCTGTCTGCCAAAAGAAGTTTGAAGAAGCAGTAAAGAAAAGCGGTAAGAAAGGGGGCTGTTGCGGAGCATAAAGGAAGCAAGAAAATGGAAAAAAGACAAAAGCCTAGCGTTGCTGATTCCGGGGCACCATGCAACGATCTCAAGGATAGCCAACCTGGGCAGAAAGGGAATAAGGACAACCATTGGGCTGTGATGATACTCACCTGTATCGTTCCCTTTGCTGTTCTGGCAGTATTAATCTTCGCGTTTAAGGTGAAGTCTGTTTGGCTCACGTGGATAGCCTTGGCAATCTGCTTAGGCAGCCATGTATGGATGATGAAATCTATGCATAAACATGATGCAAAAGGAGGTGGTTGTCATTGAACGAGAATCAAAAAAAGGTGTTAACTGCAGTGATATTTGTCATAGCAACATTCCTCATGTTGCTTGTAATGCACCCTACATGGTTTAAATGAGGTTCAGGAGATGACATTTTAACAGAGAGAAAAATTGAATAAGATTGTCTATTCATTAAAAGGAGGCGAAAGTTCAAATGGCAGATAAAATAAATGCAACGAGAGTTAGCATAAGCTGGGTAGTGGTTACAGGGATTGTGTATGTTGGTTGCGCGCTGGCAATTGCTTTTATTCCGGGCACAACCGGATTTTTCAGCTATTTGTTCCATGGGATTGACATAACAAAAATTGCAACAACTCCTAATTTAAGGAGTACTGTTATTGGGTTTTTTGAAAGTATTGCGATAGCTTATTTGATTGGTTGGTTATTTGCTTGGACTTACAATAAGTTTGGTCCAGAATGAAACTCTAAAACCCACTGCAGAACAAATGAAACCGAGGAAATTGATTGATAAAATCCGCATTTCGTAAGATATATATACCAAATCGTGAACCTTCAGCAATCATGAATCAAAAACAAGTAGGAATCGTAACAATCATAATTTCCATCGTTTTAGTACTCCTTATTTTTGGGGCCAAGGCAAAAGAGGATTACTATATTAGCCAGCTGGTAAAAGAGGACGGTACTTGCGTTCTTGATGATGGGTATTGCCTGCACGAAGACCGCAGCTACACCCTTTATATTGCGGGGGGCATCATTGCAGGGGCCCTTGCCATACTCGGAATTTATCTGATATTCTTTGATAAGACACAAAAGACGCTGGCAGAGAATCAGGCAAAGATAGCCTCAGCCCTGGAACAGTCATCAAAAAAAGATGAATTTAATGCGTTCATATCAAGCTTCAACGAAGATGAAAAGAGTATTCTAAAAGCTATACATGAACAGGAGGGCATACAGCAGTCCACGCTCCGGTACAAGATCGGGCTTTCGAAAGCTCCTGCTTCAATATTAGTCTCCTCTTTGGAAAAGAGGGGAATTATCGCAAAAAAGGTTGATGGCAAGACCAATAAACTGTTTCTGAGGAAAAAATTCTGAGAATGCTCTTTTAAACGGTACGGAGCCAAAATTTAGAGGTTATAAACCTTTTGATGCTATTTTTCTGATGCAACGTTATTAATAAAGCCCCCGCATTCCATGAGGATAGGTGATAATATGAAAAAAACATTTAACGTTTCAGGGATGCATTGCCCAAGCTGTGAAATTCTAATCACAGACAGCCTGATGGAAACACCAGGCGTTGCAAATGCAGCAGCATCTGAAAAAGCAGGAACGGTTGATGTAGAGTTTGATGAAAAAAAAGTTAATGAGTCCAAGATTAAAGATATAATCAAGAAGGAGGGGTACAGGGTAAAATGATAAAAAAAGGATTCATCGCAAGAGGTACAACTTGTGAAAGTTGTGCCGAGATTATTAAAAGGCAGGCATTGAAAGTAGAGGGGGTTTCAGAAGTTGCTTTTGATTATGCCACAGAGACTGGTTCAGTCATCTATGATGAAACAAAGACTGATCTTGATAAGATTCTCTATAAGATAGAAGAAAAGGGGTATACTTGTTATCTCCTCAACAATGAAAAAAAAGGGAAGAACCTTTTTGGATGGATCTTCTCGGGGATTGGGCTTCTCATCATCGGATTCTTTATCCTAAGATTCATGAATGGTATTGCTATCCCTGAAATTTCAAAGAATATGGGATATGGTTTGCTGTTTGTTGTCGGCCTATTGACGGGATTCCATTGCATAGGTATGTGCGGTGGCTTTGTGGTAGGGTATACTGCCAAAGATGCTCAGGAGGGGAGGAAATCACATAAATCCCATCTGTTGTATGGTTTAGGGAAAACGGTGAGCTACACGGTTATTGGAGCTCTTTTTGGCTTGGTGGGATCAATAATCGCCTTTACTCCTATGATGAGGGGCGTTGCAGGATTATTGGCGGGCACGTTCCTGGTATTGTTCGGGCTTAAAATGTTGAATGTCTTTCCTATTTTAAGAAAAATACAGTTGAAGACTCCTGCATTTCTGCAAAGGTTTGTTGGAAAAAACAGGAGTTCCTCACCCTTGGCTATCGGATTGATGAATGGATTAATGATTGCATGTGGTCCATTGCAAGCTATATACATCATGGCAGCAGGAACAGGAAGCTGGCTGGAAGGAGCTAAGCTGCTTTTTGTGTTTGGACTGGGAACACTTCCGGTGATGCTGGGTTTTGGTTTCTTTGCGAGCTTCATTGGCAGTAAAGCAACACAAAAAATATTAAAGGCATCGGGGGTCATAGTGATACTTTTAGGTATTCTTATGATCAATAAAGGGATGGTCTTAACAGGTACCGGATATGACTTCACTTCAGTTATCGCAAGCGTTAGTGCTGCAGGGCCAACTGGAAATGCTATAGCAATTGATCAGGGGATTTCTACAATACGGAATGGCTATCAAGAAATCAGGATGACGGTTGACAGAAATGGATGGACACCAGATAAATTTGTTTTACAGAAAGGTATACCAGTCAAATGGGTTATCGATGGAAAAGAGTTAAATGGATGCAACAGTGGTATCCAAGTTCCAGCGTATAACCTCAATTTCCCTGTCAAACCAGGCGAACAGATAATTGAGTTTACGCCAACCGAAGCAGATACCATAAGATGGAGCTGCTGGATGGGCATGATTCCCGGTACATTCATCATTGTAGAGGATATAAGCAATCCAGTAGCTGTCCAACAGGAGGAGCTGGGTACAGTAGTACAAGATGGTGTGCAGACTGCACGGTTGAGCATCAAAGATTATAAATATCAGTTAGACACTCCCTTGAAGGCTGGTGTTCCTGCTCGTGTTGAGGTTGATCTGAAGACAGTCACCGGCTGCGCCACTAGTATTGTGATTGATGCGTTTGGGGTTCAAAAGCGCGTATCGCCAGGCAACAATATCCTCGAGTTTACGCCAACAAAGGCAGGAACGTTCAACATCCGTTGTTCAATGAATATGTTTCGCGGAAGCTTCGAAGTCGTTGAAGCAGATGGCACAAAATCTGGATTTGTTGACACCACTGCTCCTGCTGCCGGAGGATCCTGCGGCGGAAGTGGTGGCTGCGGATGCGGCGGATAAAAAATGAAGACTATTGATATCAGCATTCAGGGTATGCACTGCCAAAGTTGTGTTACCATAATTGAAAAGGCATTCAGAAAAAATCCCGCAATCAAGCAGGGAACCGTAAATCTTACGACTGAAAAGGCTAGAGTGACCTATGATGAGAAAGATATAGAAGAATCCCAGGTTTTGGACATCATAAACAAAAGAGGGTATAGGGCACACATTGCTAAAGCATCTGATATGGCTGACAAAGGCCAGGAAATCATAAGATTAAAAAGGCTTTTTTTCTTTAGTTTGCTGTTCGCAATTCCTGCATTTGTAATAGGGATGGTATTTGCCTGGTTAGGTATAATGATTCCTTATCAAGGATATATCCTCTGGGCATTGGCAACACCGGTGCAATTCATTGCAGGAGCCCAGTTCTACAAAGGTATGTGGGGAGCGCTGAAAGACAAGACAGCCAACATGGATACCTTAATAGCGATTGGTACCAGTGCAGCGTATTTTTACAGCGTATATCTAGTGCTATTCTCTCCAGAAACAGAGCAATATTTTGAAGTGGCAGCAGTCCTGATAACTTTTGTGTTAATGGGCAAACTTCTCGAGGCTATTGCAAAAGGGAAAACTTCAGAAGCTATAAAGAAGCTGATGAACCTTTCTCCAAAGATAGCAACAGTCATAAAGAACGGAAAAGAAGTGAAGATTCCTGTTGACGATGTCCAAAAAGGCGACATCATCCTGGTCAAGCCAGGAGAAAAGATACCGGTGGACGGTATTGTAACTGAAGGCCATTCAGCTATTGATGAAAGCATGATTACCGGAGAATCTATTCCAGTGGAAAAGAAAAAAGGGGATTTGGTGATTGGAGCCACCATAAACAAGACAGGCAGTTTCAGGTTCAAAGCAGAAAAGATCGGCCAGGATACCACATTATCGCATATAGTGAAGCTTATTGAAGAGGCGCAGACAAGAAAAGCTCCGATTCAAAGATTTGCTGACTTGGTATCCTCCTATTTTGTGCCCGTAGTAATAATCATTGCAATTATAACCTTTGTCTCGTGGCTGTACTTGAAGGATCTTTCATTCGGGTTTGTAACTGCAGTCTCAGTACTGGTGATAGCATGCCCTTGTGCGCTTGGTCTCGCAACCCCAACGGCAATTATGGTTGGAACAGGAAAAGGAGCTCAAAAAGGCATCCTTATCAAGGGAGGGGACTCTCTAGAAACTGCTCACAAGCTTACGGCAGTTATATTCGACAAGACAGGTACGATAACTAAAGGAGTGCCAGAAGTGACTGACATAATTGCTTTAAGTATCCCTAAAGAACAGGTCATCACTATAGCTGCATCTATAGAAAAGTTATCAGAACATCCCCTCGCAGAGGCTATAGTAAAGGCTGCAAAAAAGACTGTAAAAGCGACTAATTTCCGAGCAATACCGGGCCATGGTGTAACTGCGACAGTTGATAAAAAAAGATATCTTCTGGGGAACCAAAAATTAATGGAGCAAAACAAAGTCCTATACGCAAAGCTTGCTCCGCAAATCGAAGCTCTTGAAGACCAGGGGAAAACAGTCATGCTTCTTGCTTCAGGAAAGAAAGTATTGGGCCTCATTGCAGTGGCAGATACCATTAAGGAAACTTCATTTGAAGCTGTAAGGTCGTTGCAGAGAATGAAAATAAGGGTGTTTATGATAACCGGAGACAACAAGAGAACTGCCCAAGCCATTGCTAAACAGGCTGGTATAAATCATGTCTTTGCAGAGGTCTTACCAGAAGACAAAGCAAATTATGTAAAGGAATTGCAGCAGAAAGGCAAAGTTGCTATGGTGGGAGACGGTATAAATGATGCGCCTGCATTAGCTCAAGCAGATATTGGTATTGCCATGGGCTCTGGAACAGATGTTGCCATGGAAACCGGAAACATAGTATTGATGAGGAATGACTTAAGGGATGTGGCTAAAGCAATTAAGCTGAGCAGGATGACCATGCGAAAGATACGGCAAAACATGTTCTGGGCCCTGATATACAATATATTAGGCATCCCCCTGGCAGCAGGATTGCTCTACCCCTTTACCGGAGCGCTTTTGAATCCTATAGTTGCAGGAGCAGCAATGGCATTAAGCTCAGTGAGTGTAGTATCCAACTCATTGTTGTTGAAAGTGCAAAAATTGTAGAAAACTGCAAAATGGGTTTACTTAGTCTTGCAACATAGCGAGGATATTCTGCTTTAAAATAACCTTTCGCACCTTGCCATGTGCCTCTATGCTAACCAGACCCTTAGCTTCCATCTTATGGACAGTTCGATATGACTTGACTTTATCCATGTTCGGAAGCCGGGAAATGGCAGCCTGGGTTGTGGTTCCCCCCTCGTCAACCAGATGATTGATTATGGACTTTTCTTCAACCCCTAGAAATATTTTCACAAGATCAAGGGCTCCCTTAGAGGTTTTTTCCCTCTCCTCAATCTCATGGCTGGAAAAGAAAGCTAAAGCAAATCCGAACAACGCTGCCACAATGATCATCATAATGATAATAACCATGTGATTTTCTATAGCAAACGCAAAAAAGGGGTTTGCAGCTGTCTCATCAGTATACGCATCAGTAAGGATAGTAACCCAGCTCACAAGGATAAAGACTATGGTAAAAATGATAAATCCCAGGTTTCTAAAAAGCCTAAATTTGTTTAGTTTCATTTTTTGAAACCAGAATATCATTGATCTTATAAAACTTTCCAAAGTTACAGAAGCATTTATAAATGGTTTCACACTCTGAAACCATAAAGATTATGACATAACGAGAGGGAATAAAAAGATATGATTTCGGCATTTAAGAATGTAAAAAGGGTAATGGTTCAGCATCCATACTGGCTCATTAGTATAGCAGTTTCGTTCTTGTTCTTCATATTTAATGTCCTCATCACAAACTGGAATTCCCTGGTTTCGGTCTTTAATTTAGATGGAATACTGGCTTTTGCCTCCTTGTTGTTCATAGAAGCATTCCAATTTCAGAGAACGATACAGATATATTCGTACATATCTTTAATTCTTATCAGCCTCCTCTTAGGTATACTCGCCAGTATTATCCTATTCAAAATGAAGGCAAAGTATGACAAGGAAAAGATCGATCGGATAAGCACGGTATCTATATTTTTAGGGATGCTGGCCCCGGGCTGTGCTGCATGTGGTATAGGTCTCGCTTCGGTGCTGGGATTAAGTGGATATTTCGTTGCATTTTTCCCATATAATGGATTAGAGATATCAGTTTTATCTATTTTTTTGCTAGGTTTTAGCATAGTAAAATTAGGAAAGAGTATGGATTCATGCTCTGCATGCCAGGTGAAGATACCCCATCTGGCCAAACAAAAGGTTTTTAAAGCGGTATCTAACTGTAGTGGTAAAAACATGGGGGATTGAGATATATGGATGAAGAACATAAACATACTCCTGAAAAAAAGGAGACTGTTACAATAAGTAAGGTGGATTTGTGGAGATCTGCAACAGCGGTATTGGCCATCCTGTTGATTATATCTGTTTTTACGGGTGGTTTTGGATATGGAGAAGGAAGCGGCACCGCAGCACAGCCATCGGCACCTGCAGCCGCACCATCACCAAGCGCGCCAGCTCCATCACCAACAATTGATATGAAAGCATTGGCGAGCAATGACCCAGTTGAAGGAGATCCAAATGCTCCAGTTACTATAATTGAATTTAGTGATTTTGAATGTCCATTCTGTGGAAGATTCTACGGTGATACGCTAGGCCAAATCAGGTCACAGTATATTGACACCGGGAAAGTAAAGCTGGTCTACAGAGACTTCCCATTGAGCTTCCATCCAAATGCGCAGAAAGCAGCTGAATCTGCAGAATGTGCAAATGAACAGGGAAAATTCTGGGAAATGCATGATATGTTGTTTGAAAGTGGCGTCCAAGGTGGCGTAGCGACATTCAAGCAATATGCAGCTAATATTGGGTTGAATACCGCAACATTCAATAGCTGCCTTGACTCAGGAAAATATGCATCTGAAACTGCAGCAGACATGAATGAAGGTTCTGCAGCGGGAATCAGAGGAACACCGGGCTTCATCATAAATGGAAGATTGGTGTCAGGAGCACAACCATTTAGTGCATTCCAGCAGGTCATTGAAGCAGCATTAGCAGAATGAAACTAGTTATTTTTTCTTTTTTTATTTTAGGTATTGTTTTCATTAGTGGTTGCTCCCCAAAGCAGGGGCAGTATGATACATTTGCGCAATGCTTAACTGAAAAGGGAACAGTGATGTACGGTACCGATTGGTGCCCTCATTGCAAAGACCAAAAGGCAATGTTTGGCCCCTCTTTCGAATATATTGACTATGTGAATTGTGACTTTAATAGGGAGAGGTGCGTCGCTGCTGGAGTCCAAGGATACCCAACATGGATTATTGAAGGATTAAGCTATCCTGGTACCCAACAATTAACCCGATTGGCCTCACTCAGCGGCTGTACATTAACAATAGACCAATAAAAACAGTTGGTTCTGCAAAGGGGAATTCGGATAAATGACTCTAAAAAGCGTAATAAAGGGCATTTGGGCCAATAAGTTCAGAAGATACTTAATTCTGACTCTCATACTCATAGGTATCGGAATGGTGGTATATGAGTGGGACACGCTTTTGCCAAAAGGAGGATTGGGAGCTCCATCTGTTGCACCTGCAGAAAGGGAATTCAACCCAATATTCTACCATGAATGGCTTGGTGAAATCAATTTGCTGGGATATTCCCTGCCAGCATTGGCTGTGATACTGGGATTGGTAGACGGTTTCAACCCATGCGCTATGTGGGTATTGGTGTTTCTCATATCGGTGGTAGTAGGATTAAATGACAAAAGAAAAATATGGTTCATTGTGGGCAGCTTCGTCCTTGCATCAGGAATCTTGTATTTCCTGTTCATGACTGTTTGGTTCAATATATTCCTCTATGTCGGCTTTCTCAGACCAGTGATTCTTCTTATCGGATTATTTGCGTTAGGGATAGGTGTATGGGATCTGAAGTCTTTTTTCACCACCAAGGGCGCAATGGTCTGTGAGGTGCAGGACGAAAAAGGTCATCAGAAGACCATGGACCGGATTCGGCAAATTGTCCATTCCCCCTTGACATTCGCCACCATATTTGCGATAATTGGGCTGGCATTTGTAGTCAATAGTATCGAATTCGCCTGCTCATCGGGAATCCCCGTCGTCTTTACCGGCGTATTAAGCGTGAGTAATTTACCCACCTGGCAGTATTATGCATATATCTTGTTGTATGATCTCTTTTTCATGCTTGATGATCTGATTGTTTTCGGATTGGCTGCGTTCGCCATCAATACTGCTGTGGGCAGCAAATATGTTAAATATTGTAAGCTGATTGGCGGCATTGTCTTGCTTGTTTTAGGAATGATAATGGTATTTTTTCCTCAATTTTTAGTGTAAACAATCTGATTGTCAAAGATAAGTTTTATAAATGTAGCCTCGCTATAAGGATTTATGTGGGGGAGGTATATACATGGTAAACGAAGGAGATAAAGCACCGGATTTTACATTAAAGGACCAGGACCAGAAAGAAGTAAAGCTTAGCAATTTCAGAGGGAAAAAAGTTCTCCTGGCATTCTATCCATTTGCGTTCTCGCCAGTGTGTTCCGATGAGCTATGCAACTTTGGAAATGAAATAGAGAAATTCAGAGGGATAACAGTTTTAGGGATATCGGTAGACAGCCATTGGAGCAACAAGGCATTTGCAGATAAGCTCGACATCAACATACCGTTACTTTCTGATTTCAATAAAGAAGTGACAAAAAAGTATGGGGTGCTCAGGCCTGAGGGTTTCAGCAATAGGGCTTATTTTCTCATTGATGGGCAAGGTACCATAGTGTTTAAGCATATAATGGATGTGCCTGGCAAAAAGCTCGATAATGATGAATTGCTCAGTGCAATGGAGGGATAAGAATGAAACTAAGTAAACCAGTAGAAGATGCGCTTAACGCGCAATTGCATAAGGAATATGCAGCAGCATATCTGTATACGTCGATGTCCGCGTACTTTGAATCTTTGAGCCTGACAGGGTTCGCCCATTGGTTCAAACTGCAGTCAAAAGAGGAATATGGACATGCTGACAAGCTTTTTAGGTATATTATTGATAGGGACGGTTCAATTTCATTGAAAAAAATAGATGCACCAGCCTCAACATGGAGCTCCCCACTTAAGGTAGTAGAGGATGCTTACCGGCATGAATGCCTGGTTACCAAAGACATCTATAGCGTATTTGAATTGGCAAGCAAAGAAAAGGACCATACAACTGCTGCATTTCTGCAATGGTTCTTGGATGAGCAGGTCGATGAGGAATCAGAGCCTCTGAAGGTTATTGAAAAGATAAAAAGAGGCGGAGAGCAGGTAGGTTTGCTCTTATTGGATAAAGAGTTATCCGAAAGAAAGGAATAAGGATGAAGGTATTCATTGACAGCGCAGATATTGAAGAGATAAAGCAGTTCTATGAGTGGGGTATCGCAGATGGGATTACCACAAACCCAAGCTTGATGAAGAAGGCTGTTGACAGGGGAAGCGGGCTGGAGAGAAGATAAACATCAAGAGATATATCACTGAAATACTGAAGGTCGCAAAAGGGACGCCGGTAAGCCTGGAAGTGACAGAAACCTCGGCAAAGGGCATGGTTACAGAGGGCAAAAAGCTATTCAAGCTCTTTAATCCTGTTGCGAAGAATGTGTATATCAAGATACCGGTGAACCCGGCATTCAGGGAGGAAGATAGTACACACTTTGATGGAATCCAAGCGATAAGAGAATTGTCAAAATGTGACCTCCTCCCCACCCTAAAGGGTGAGGCTTCCATATGTTCAAGCGACAATGCCATGATGTGCTTCTTGGTTTTCAATATAGGCTATAACGCTGTTGAGGTCATTATAGCCGACA
>Ga0209542_10004001_pt1 | contig 30801 bp, 27 predicted proteins | sample RifCSPhighO2_01_FD_184028 | JGI IMG/M metagenome (GOLD analysis project Ga0209542, IMG submission 184028) | Soil microbial communities from Rifle, Colorado - Rifle CSP2_plank highO2_0.1 (SPAdes) (version 2) | ecosystem: Environmental > Terrestrial > Deep subsurface > Rock core/Sediment ... | reverse complement strand
ACTATCTTATCGCGACGAAGAAACCGGAAGGGACTTCATGCCGCATATCATTGAAACCTCGGTTGGAGCGGACAGGAGCGCGCTTACATTTTTAGTTGACGCTTATGAAGAAATATCGGGAGGAAGGACTGTGACAACCCAGTCAATCAAGGAATCGGAGGTTATTCTGAAATTAAATAAAAAATTGTCGCCGGTAAAGATCGCAATTTTGCCCCTGTCCAAAAAAGGAGAGCTTCTGAAAATAAGCACTGAAATTTTTGAAACATTAAAAATGAATTATTTAGTGCAATTTGACGAGACCGGTTCCATCGGCAAACGCTACCGCCGGCAGGACGAAATTGGAACGCCCTATTGCGTGACAGTGGACTTTGAAACTATAAACGACAGCGCGGCGACGGTCCGCGACCGCGACACGATGAAACAGGAAAGAGTGAAAATTGAAGGATTGGGAAATTATTTGAAAGGGAAATTGGGGGAACAGGGATGATTGGAGAGCTTAAGTAAATTTTTATTTGATTTTTATGACTATCCAGCAAATCTACAATTTGGCGATTGAGATGGGAATCAGGAATGATTTCCGTCCCAAAAAACAGATTGAAAAACATCTCAAGCGGCTAAAAGAAAAGTACGCAGCCCTTTCCAAAAAAGAGAAAGAAGTTTTTGACGCGGAAAAACTAACCAATCCCTATATTGATTCGCGGATAAATTTTAACTCCGGCGTGAAAAATATCAAAAGAGTGATGGCGGGAATTGACATTGACAGCGCGGAACTGATGGTAGCAAGATATCTTTCCAATCACAATCCGAAAAATCCTATTGATCTGGCGATTGCCCATCATCCGACCGGAAAGGGGCTGGCCGATCTTTCCGACGTGATGCATTTGCAAGCTGATGTTTTGGCGCAGTACGGAGTGCCGATTAACGTCGCGGAAGGGCTGATGAAAATAAAAATAAGCGAAGTAAGCCGGAGCATCAATCCAATCAATCATTTTAAAGCGGCTGATACGGCGCGACTGGTCAATATTAGTTTAATGAACGTTCATACGCCGGCAGATAATCTGGTGGCTAAATTCGTGGAAGCGAAAATAAAAAAAGACAAGCCGGAATATGTCGGGGATATCCTGAAATCCCTTTTGGAAATTCCGGAATACAAAGAAGCGGCGAAAATGGGATTCGGTCCGACTTTATTCACCGGGTCGGAAGATAACCGCGTCGGAAAGATCGCTTTTACGGAACTGACCGGAGGAACGGAAGGAAGCCCGAAAATTTACGAGAAATTGGCAACGGCGGGAATTGGCACGGTTATTTCCATGCACCAAAGCGAAGAACACCGGAAAGAAGCGGAAAAAGCGCACATTAATGTCGTTATCGCCGGCCACATATCTTCTGATTCAATCGGAATGAATTTGTTCCTTGATGAGTTAGAGAAAAAAGGTATTGAAATTATGCCGTGCTCTGGGCTGATACGAATTAACAGAAATAAAAAGTAATTATTAGCTCGAAATATATTATTTTTTGCCAGGAGCCCTCTTGTCCTACTTATTTTTTATCAGGGAAGAATCCCCACGCAAAAAATAAAATATTTCTCGCTTTTTCAAATGAAATTTAGAAAAACTGTTTTAAAAAACGGCCTGCGGATTATTACCGTTCCGATGAAAGAAACCCAGACCGCGGCGGTGGTAATTATGGTCGGAGTCGGCTCGCGCTATGAATCCGAAAAAGAAGCGGGACTGTCTCATTTTATCGAGCATATGTTTTTTAAGGGGACGAAAAAGCGCCCCACCCATCTTCATATTGCCGAAGAATTGGATTCTATCGGAGGGGAATACAACGCTTTTACTGCAAAAGACGTGACCGGATATTACGCGAAGACCGACGCAAAACATATCGAAACCGCGCTGGATATCGTTTCAGATATTTATCTGAACTCTAAAATCGATGCCGGAGAAATAGAAAAAGAAAAAGGGACGATTATTCAGGAAATCAATATGTATGAAGACACGCCCATGAGCGACGTGGGAAATGTTTATGACAGCCTGATTTATCGGGGAAATCCCTTAGGCCGGGAAGCAATCGGAAAAAAGAAAACAGTTGGTTCATTTAAAAGGGAAAATTTTATAAATTACATGAATCGATTTTATGTTGCCAATGATACGGTCGTGTCCATCGCCGGTAAATTTAATGATCGGGAAATTTTAGAGAAGGCAAGAAAATATTTTTCAGGAATGGAAAAAGGGAAAAAACCGAATTTCAAGAAAATCGCGGAAAAGCAAAAAAAACCCCAGGCAAAAGTCAAATTCAAGGAGACCGACCAGACGCATCTGATAATTGGAAGCAGGGCTTATCATGAAAATCACAAGGACAGGTTCGCGTTGGGCTTGCTTTCAGTAATTCTCGGAGGAAATATGAGCAGCCGGCTTTTTGTGGAAGTAAGGGAAAAGCGGGGGTTGGCCTATTACGTGCGAACCGGCATTGACTCCTATAATGATTGCGGGAATATCTCGACGCAAGCCGGCGTCGAGCATAAAAATCTGGAAGAAACAATCAAAGTTATTCTCAAGGAATACAAAAAAATCTCCTCGGAAAAAGTCGAAAAAAAAGAACTGCAAAGAGCCAAGGACTACATAAAAGGCAGAAGCGTGATGGGCTTGGAAGCATCAGATGAAGTGGCGATGTTTTTCATTGACCAGGAACTAAAAAGAAAAAAAATAATGACCGTGGAAGAAATATTTGAAAAAATTGACAAAGTTACGATTGATGACTTGCTAAGAGTGGCGAAAGATATTTTTCACGAAAACAAGCTAAATTTGGCGGTTATCGGACCGCACAAAGACGGGAAAAAATTTGAAAAATTATTGAAATTATAAATTTTATGATAGAGAAACGAAGCGTCGACATATCAACAGGCATAATATTCAGGACGATTCTGATTATCCTGGCTCTTTTATTTTTGTATTTAGTGCGGGATGTATTGGCTCTTTTAGTTATTTCCATTATTTTGGTTTCAGCCATTGATCCTATTGTTGACTGGCTGCAAAGAAAAAAAATTCCCCGCCCGGCAGGAGTCCTGATTGTTTATCTGGTTATTTTCATAATCTTCGGGCTGTCGGTGTCATTTTTAATACCACCGATGGCGGATCAGTTCAGGGATTTCGGCTCTAATTTTTCAAACTATACCCGCCAGTTTGAAAGATATTTCAGCGTTACAAAAAATTTTTTCCAGACCCAGCACATATCGGTAAGCTTTGAGTCAATTGTTAATAATTCAGTCAATGAATTTTCCAAAATTCCCGAGAAAATTTATACCGGGACAATTGGCGTCTTTTCCGGTTTTATTTCAGTGCTGATCGTTCTTTCCATTACTTTCTATATGACAGTCAAAGAAAACGGAATAAAGAATTTTATTGTTTCAGTTGTTCCCGAAAACCATAAGGAATACACGGCCTCGCTCACGGAAAGAATAAAAGCCAAAATAGGAAGATGGATGAGAGGCCAGCTGATTTTAATGCTGATTATTTTCATTCTTGATTTTATCGGCCTTTCAATTATTGGAATTCCCTACGCTTTATCGCTGGCGATTTTTGCCGGGGTAATGGAAGTTATTCCTTACATCGGTCCGATTATTTCTGCTATTCCGGGAGTGCTTCTGGGATTTTTAATTTCCCCCCTCACTGGATTTTTAGCCCTTATTATGTATATAGTCGTCCAACAATTTGAAAATCATATCATCACACCTCAAGTAATGAAAAAAGCGGTGGGGCTTAATCCTATCGTGGTGATTTTAGTCCTGCTAATCGGTGTAAAATTAGGGGGGGTCTTAGGAGCAATATTATCCGTGCCTATTGCGACTGCCATCGGGGTCTTCGTGGGCGACCTGTTTGAAAAGAAAAAAGAAACCATCTGAAGAAAGCAACGAAAAAGTTATGAGATTTAACCCTGATTGATTCAGGGTTTTATATTAAAAGAAGAATAACGGCGATTACGGAAACAAGTATGTCATTTGCGGCGTTTCGCAAGTTCCACTCTCGCTCTTTGGAAAAGGGAGGATAGCGATGAAATTTTTGGTGAAAGTTGATATAGAACTGAAGGAATTTAAAATTAACCTTCCAGTATAAAAAAGTCAGCAGGTCCGGAAATATTGAAGCGAATGAGCCGATAAGAATATTTTTAATTTTTATATCTGAAAAATCCGAAGAAAAAACGATAAACATGATTATTGAATACCCGACAGCAAGATCGATTGCCACTCTCCAGAATTCTTTCAATTTTGAATTCTGGTTCAGGTATTCCCCATGCCGGAAAGTATCCAGGATAAAATGGATAATTATTGATAATGCCGCGACCAGCCAGGGATTTTCAATGTTTTTTCCGATGGCGGCGCCAGCCAGCATATGAGTCGTGAGTATCATATTGAAAAATAATATTATTTAGGATAAACTTAATTTATTGATATAGTTTATTATAACTCATAAACCTTATGCTTAAAATAGACCTGCATATTCATACAATTGCCAGTGGGCACGCGCAGAGCACCATTTTAGAATATATTGAACGGGCAAAAAAACTAAAAATGAAAACAATCGGCATAGCTGATCATGGACCGGGTGATTTCGAGGCATTAGTCAGTGAAATTTACTTCAAGACGCTTGAAAGAATACCCCGTAAAGTAGGAAATATTAGAGTTTTAAAAGGGATTGAAGCAAATATTATTGATGCTCAAGGCAATATTGATATTTCAGAAAAATTGGTGGAGAGATTGGATTATGTTATGGCGAATTTCCATGCTGAAACCAGCTATAAAAACAAAGGAATAAAAGAAAACACAAAAGCGACGATCAATGCTATTAGGTCAGGAAAAATAGATATAATAACCCACCCTTTTGCGACGGAAAGATTTCCTATAGATATTGGAAAAATTAGCGATGAGGCATGCAAAAATAATGTTTTATTGGAAATAAATTTGTCTTATTTTTTCGGAAATAAAATAAAAGATTCCACGGTGCCCAACGCCAAATTAATGATAGATATCGCGAGGAAACACAGTAAGAAAATAATTATCGGAAGCGATGCGCACAATATCTGGGAACTGGGCGATGACTCGGCTTTTATGAAAAAATTCAAAAAAATGCTTGGCTTAACCAATAATTTAATAATTAACAATTATCCCAGGGAATTATTTAAATTACTCAAAATAAATGAATAAATTCTATATAACAACCACGCTTCCTTACATAAATGCCGATCCGCATATCGGCTTTGCTTTGGAGATTTTAGAAGCGGATGTATTAGCGCGTTTTCATCGCGAAAACGGCGATGAAGTATTTTTTAATACAGGAACCGACGAGCATGGTTTGAAAGTCTACCGCGAGTCGGAGAAATTAGGAATCGGAATTCAAAAATACTGCGACGATAAATCAAAATCATACGAGAAACTGAAACAAGTTCTGAATATAAGCTACGATAATTTTATCAGGACAACAGACAAGTACCATGTCAAAGCGGCCCAGGAATTCTGGAAAAGATGTAATGGTAGCGGTGATATTTATAAAAAAATGTATAGAGTAAAATATTGTGTCGGATGTGAACTGGAAAAAACTGATTCAGAATTAATAGATGGGAAATGTCCGCTTCATCCAGACCAAAAGCCGGAAATAATAGAGGAAGAAAATTATTTTTTTCGCTTTTCAAAATATCAAGATAAATTGCTGGATCTTTATGCAAATAATTCTGAATTTGTTTTGCCAAAAAAGAGATTAAATGAAGTAAGGAGTTTTGTTGAGCAGGGAATTGAAGATTTTTCCATTTCCCGCCTGAAGCGTAAAATGCCCTGGGGAGTGGAAGTTCCGGGAGATCCGGAACACGTGATGTATGTCTGGTTTGACGCTTTGGTCAACTATGTCTCGGCCATCGGCTGGCCTAATGATATGGAAAAATTTGAAAAATGGTGGCCGGCTGTTCAATTGGCTGGAAAAGATAATCTTCGCCAGCAAGCGGCAATGTGGCAGGCAGTGCTTATGTCTGCCGGAATTTCTAATTCAAAGCAGATTTTCATTAACGGTTTCATTGGCGTTAATGGACAAAAAATGAGTAAGAGCATTGGAAACGTGATTACGCCTGCTGAAATGGTAAAAAGATTCGGTGTGGACGGGACAAGATACCTTATTTTAAGTTATGGAAATTTTGGCGAGGATATGGATGTTAGCTGGGAAAAATTTACTGAAAAATACAACGCCGATTTGGCGAATGGTTTGGGAAATTTAGTTTCACGTGTTATTAGGTTGAGTTCTGAATTTAATTATAAAATGTCCAATATATCAATAAATCAGGAGTTTATGAAACTGGTTGATTTAATGGAATTAGGCCGGGCATTGGAATATATTTGGGATAAAATTCGGGAAGATAATAAATATATTGAAGACAATAAGCCGTGGGAGCTAGCGAAAGAAGATATGGCAAAATTCGGGGATGTAATGCAAAAGCTTTTTATAGATCTAAACTTAATTGCGGAGCATATAAATTCTTTCATGCCCGAAACTTCCAAGAAAATAAAAAAAGCTTTAGAAGAAAAAAAGACAGAAATTTTATTTCAGCGGATTAAATAAAATTATACCTTTATACCTAATAAGGTAAAATTTATACTTTATACAAAATACTAGATACTTTATACCATATACTATGTATATCGATACCCACGCCCATATAAATTTCAACGCATTCAAAGATGATGCCGGCGAAGTTATAAAACGCTCGCTTGAAGCGGGTGTTTTTATGATTAATATCGGCTCGCAATATTCAACCAGCAAAAGAGCGGTGGAAATGGCGGAAAAATATGAATCTGGAATATACTCGGCAGTAGGATTGCACCCAATCCATATTAATGACGAAAAATTTGATTATGAAAAATATCTGGAATTGGCAAAGAAGCCAAAAGTGGTGGCAATCGGGGAAATGGGGTTGGATTATTACCATTCAAAACAAGATTCTGACAAAGGAAAGCAAAAAGAAATTTTTTTGGAAGGAATTAAATTAGCTAATAAGATTGAAAAACCAATGGTAATTCATTGCAGGGAAGCATACAATGATCTTCTGGAAATTTTAAAAAATAATCCGGTTAAAAAATTCGGAGTCGCGCATAGTTTTTGCGGAAGTCTGAAAACCGCGCAGCAGTTTATTGAGCTGGGATATAAGATAGGGCTCAATGGAATTATTACCTATTCACCGAGTTATGATAAATTAATCAAAAATATTGCACTAGAAGATATTCTTTTGGAAACAGATTGCCCATATCTCAATCCCAAACCGTTGCCAAGAGACGGGCGCAATGAACCAGAGAATGTGAAATATGTGGCGGGAAAAATATCACACCTTAAAAACACAAGTATTGAAGAAGTAAAAATGGCTACCACGCGCAATGCCAAAGAAGTTTTCGGAGTTTGACTTTCGGCGAAAACAACGGTAAAATAAATTTAAAGTTGCTTGATGACGACGCAATTCTGGTTTTTTAACCCGCGGGGGTTGATTTAATTTATGGAGAAAAAAGAAAATCCGGAGAATATTAAATCGGCTTGGTCACTCGCCTGGGAATTGGGATATTCCATTGCTATTCCGATAGTATTATTCGCCCTGCTGGGGAGATTTTTGGACAAAAAATTGGATACTTCTCCCTGGCTTTTGCTTTCCGGAATACTTATTTCAATATCGGCTTCGTCTTATATGGTTTATAAGAAGACCATAAAAATAATTCACTAAATTGCAGAATAACGCAGACCAGACGTGGACTAACGCGGAATTTTAGTCCGTATAAGTCGGAGTTAAGTCTGCGCAAGTCAGTGCCTATGGATATTTCTCTTACCGCCGAACCAATATTTTATATCGGAAATTTTCCGGTAACTAACACCCTTATAATGACTTTAATTGTAAGTTGTATTATTATCATCTCTTCAATTTTACTGAAAAGAAAATTAAAAATTATCCCGAAGGGCTTCCAAAATGCCGTTGAGTATGTCCTGGAAGCCCTTTTAAATTTAACTGACAGCGTGACGCAAGACCGGAAGCAATCAAAAAAATTTTTCCCGCTGGTCGCCACTATTTTCATTTTCGTCATTCTTTCCAACTGGATTGAACTAGTGCCGGGACTGGGAACATTTGGAATAAACAGGATTCATGACGGGAAAATAATTCTAGTGCCTTTCATCCGGAGCAGTTCGGCTGATTTTAATGTTACTTTGGCGATCGCGCTTGTTTCCGTTTTCGCGACCCAATTTATGGGAATAGCGGCGATTGGATTCGTAAGATACGCGAAAAAATTTCTGGTCAATCCCTTGCGCAAGCCGTACCTAGTGGGAACATTTGTCGGAATACTTGAAATTATCAGCGAAATTGCTAAAATAATATCATTCTCCTTCCGTCTGTTCGGAAACATTTTCGCGGGAGAGGTGCTGCTCATCGTAATGCTTGGTTTGGTTCCTTTTCTCATACCTCTGCCGTTTTTATTTTTGGAACTGTTCGTCGGATTCGTGCAGGCGCTGGTGTTTTCCATGCTCACGCTGGTTTTTATGAAAATGGCGGTGACGGAAGCTAGCCATTAGTATTCTTTACGAATTACTAATCACTTACTAATATACGAATTTTTTATAAAGTATTAGTATATTCGTACTAGATTAGTAATTAGTAAACTAAAAGTTTATACAATAATAATTAAATTTAACAAAAATATTATGGAAGAAACAAAAGCGGTGGTCGAAAATGCGGCTTCAAATATTGAAGCAGTAAAGTCCCTGGCGGCGGCAATCGCGATCGGAATCGGAGCCATCGGTCCGGCGCTGGCAATCGGAAAACTGGCGTCCAAAGCCATGGAGGCCATCGGAAGAAATCCGGAAGCCGCCCCGAAAATCCAGACGGCGATGATTCTGGCAATCGCGTTCACCGAGGCCATCGCGATCTACGCGCTGGTTATCGCGCTGATAATAAAATTTATTTAATTAAACGGCGACCCTAATCTGCGAATGAACACTCGAATGTCTCGAATATAAATATTTGGGTCATTCGGGTGTAGATTTGGGTCATTCGATTCGCTTTTAATATGGAACTATTAAGCAAATTAGGAATTGACTGGAAATTATTACTGGCTCAAATTGTAAATTTTTTGATACTGTTATTCATATTGTACCGCTTTGCCTACAAGCCGGTTCTGAAGATGCTTGATGACCGGAGCAGTAAGATTGAAAAAGGGCTGAAAGACGCGGAGGATTCGCAGAAAAAACTGCAGGAAATTACGCTGAAGGAAAGGGAAATTATTAAAGATGCCAGGGTGGAAGCACTGGCAATTTTGGCTAAAGTGGAGGAACAAGCCCGGAAAAACAAAGAGGAGATTATCGCGGAAGCCAAAAGCAGTTCAGAAAAAGTGTTAAAAGACGCGGAAAAGAAAATTAAGGAAGAAAAAAACAAAATGATGTCTGAAGTTAAAGGGGAGATCGCGGGGCTGGTCGTGATGGCGACGAAAAAGGTTATATCTGAAAAGTTGGATAGAGGGAAAGATATAGAATTAATAAAAAAGGCAATTCAGTAGTGAATTTTGAATTATGAATTTCGAATTTTGAATCAAGTCCGAATGAATTAATGTTTAAAAATTAAAGCATTAAAAATTCATTCAAAATTTAAAATTAGAAATTGAAAATTATAAATATGAAAATAACGCCAACGCAATACGCAGAAACACTTTACGAACTGACTGCTGAAAAATCTAAGCATGAGATTGATGGCGTGATTGCAAACTTTTTGAAAATTCTGGTAAAAAGCAGGAAGATGAAGCTGGCGCCGGAAGTAATTGAAAAATTTTCTGAAATTTACAACAAAAAAAACGGCATTGCGGAAGCGGAAGTGATAAGCCGGGAAGCGTTAAGTAACGAGTTACGTAATAAGGTAAGTAGTTATGTAAGTAATAAATATCAGGCAAAAGAAGTGGTTATAAGTAATAAGGTTGACGAAAGTATCAAAGGCGGAATTATTGTAAAAGTAGAAGATGAAGTGATGGATGGCAGCGTGGCAAAGCAGCTCACGGAATTGAAAAACGCATTGATAAAATAGGTTTTACCATTATACCTAATAAGGTAAAAATAGAAGATTTAAGATTTAAGATTTAAGATTTAAGAAATTTTCATATCGTTCTTAATTCATAATTCATAAATCGTAATACGGTTTATTAAAGTCATCCCTGTCCGCATAGAGTATTATTGTCAAAATAAAGTACATGACCTACCTCCTTTCTGTCCAAATATTCGTTGAAATTTAAGACATTTCAATGTAGCATGGGGCGGGGGAAAAGTCAAGCCCGTAAAATCGCAGGGCGACCACGGGTCAAGTAGTTGAATTATAATCAGTGAATATTTGCCTAAAATAAAAGCAATGTTTGGCAATTAAAATTTAATGAAAATGTCATCCTCGCGAAAGCGGGGATCCAGTAATAAAATCTATCGACTAGATTCCCGTTTTCACGGGAATGACAAAATAATAAAAAGATTAAATCTATGAGTAATAAAGATTACATTATCAACCAACTCAAGCAACAAATCGAAAATTTCAAAACGGAAACCAAGACCGAAAAAGTCGGGACTGTTTTGGAAGTGGGGGACGGGGTGGCGAAAATCGCCGGGCTGTCGGACGCGATGGCATCTGAAATGTTGGAATTTATTCCGGCGCTTAGACATCCGATGTCTAACGACCATAGCGACCGAAAGACATCGGATGTCTTAGGACATGTTTATGGCGTAGCGCTGAACTTGGAAGAAGACCAGATCGGAGCGATGATTTTGGGAGAATATAAAAATATCAAAGAAGGCGATCAGGTAAAATCAACCGGAAAAATTTTGTCCGTGCCGGTGGGCGAGCAAATAATAGGAAGAGTTGTGAACCCATTAGGACAAGCCATTGACGGAAAAGGAGAGATTTACCCTCATCTCGGATCTTCTCCCTTAAAGGGAGAAGAGGACAAGGTTAAATACTATCCTATTGAGAAGATCGCGCCGGGAGTGATTACTCGAAAATCGGTGCATCAGCCGGTGCAGACGGGAATTAAAGCTATTGACGCGATGATTCCCATTGGACGCGGGCAAAGAGAGCTTATCATCGGCGATCGGCAAACAGGAAAAACCGCGATTGCCATTGATACTATTATCAATCAGAAGGGACAGGATATGGTATGTATTTATGTCGCTATCGGCCAGAAAGAATCCAAGGTCGCCAGAATCGTCGCGGAACTGGAAAAAAATGGCGCGATGGAATACACAACCGTGGTGGTGGCGGGAGCCAGCGACCCGGCGGCGCTTTCATTTATTGCTCCGTATTCCGGCTGCGCTATCGGAGAATATTTTATGGATCAGGGAAAGGATGTGCTGGTGGTTTATGACGATTTGTCCAAGCACGCCTGGGCGTACCGGCAGATTTCTTTAATCCTGAAAAGGCCGCCGGGGCGTGAAGCATATCCGGGGGATATTTTCTATCTCCATTCGCGGCTTCTGGAGCGCAGCGCGAAACTTAACGAGAATTTCGGCGGCGGATCTTTGACGGCTTTGCCGATTATTGAAACGCAGGCGGGAGATGTTTCAGCGTATATTCCGACCAATGTGATTTCCATTACCGACGGGCAGATTTATTTGGAATCAGATTTATTTTACAAAGGAATCCGTCCGGCCCTGAATGTCGGCCTTTCGGTGTCGCGCGTGGGTTCGGCGGCGCAGATAAAAGCGATGAAGAAAGTAGCCGGGAAATTGCGGCTGGACTTGGCGCAATTCCGCGAATTGGAGGCATTCGCCCAGTTTGGATCGGATCTGGATGAAAACACGAGAAAACAAATTGAGAGAGGAAGAAAAACGGTGGAAATTTTGAAACAAGGGCAATATGAACTGATGCCGGTGGAGAATCAGGTAGCGGTACTCTACGCTTTAACGGCGGGATTTCTGGACGATGTGGCGGCGGAAAAAGTGAAAGAATGGGAAAACGATTTTCATAAATATTTGAAATCCAGCGCGCAAGAAGTTCTGAAATTAATTGCGGATAAAAAAGAATTGACGGAAGAAGTGGTCGCGAAATTGGAAAAAGCGATAAAAGAGTTTAAAGAAATATATCAAAACGGGGATTAAGTCTTTACGAATTACTAATCAAGTACGAATATACTAATTGCTAATAAAGATAAATTCGTATATTAGTAAAAAGATTAGTAATTAGTAAAGAGCATCATATGGCTAGCGGAAAAGAAATTCGAAGGAGAATAAAATCCGTCAAAAACACGGGCAAAATAACCCGCGCTATGGAGATGGTTGCCGCGGCTAAAATGAGGCGAGCGATGGCGGCTGTTTTGGCGGTGCGCCCGTACGCCCATGCCGCGCTGGGAGTGCTGGCCAATCTGACCCGCGCTTTTGAAGGATATGAAAGCGGTTTTTTGGAAACAAGAGAGGTAAAAAATATTTTGGCGATAATTGTGACTTCCAACCGCGGGCTTTGCGGATCATTCAACTCCCAGATAATTAAAAAAATAAAAGAAGAGGTGGAAAATCCGGAAAGAATCAAAATAAACCGGGTAGGCGTGGAGAAGATTAAATCAAGAATTAAAAATCAAGAATTAAAAATAAACTTCATCACCATTGGAAAAAAGGGAGAGAATGCCGTCCGCAGAATGAGAAAGGAAATTATTGCCAGCTTTCCCGATCTTACCTGTTTGCCGTCAATTGAAGATGTCCGGCCACTGGCAAAAATTGTTATCGGGGAATATTTGGCGAAAAAATACGACAAAGTAGTGGTTTTTTACACCGATTACATCTCTGCGATTTCCCAGCACCCCAAAATAAGGCAGCTCCTGCCGATTTCCCAGATTGATATTGAGAAGCAAATCGCCGAAATGGATATTTTGGCGAAGAACTACGGATTGGATGAGAAAAAAGCGGATTATAAAGTCGAGCCAAGCCCGAGAGAAGTTCTGGAATATATTTTTCCTCGGCTCATTGAAATGCAGATTTACCACGCTATTGCCGAATCCAACGCGTCCAAAGAATCAGCCAGGATGGTGGCGATGAAAAACGCCACCGAAGCGGCAGAGGATATGTCGGACGACCTGGCATTCTCCTACAACCAGATCCGGCAGATGAAAATCACGCAGGAGATAGCGGAAATCAGCGCGGGACGCGCTGCGCTGGAAAATTGACGCGGAGCACGTCATCCTGAGCGAAGTCGAAGGATCCTAATAAAAAGTAGATTCCTCGGCTACGCAAGGTTAATCGGTGAATATTGCCTAAAATAAGCCAATATTTAGCGATTAAAATTTAAAAGAAATTTTCCCCCTTTAGAAAAGGGGGATTAAGGGGGATTTGAAAGATTTTATAAAACTAATGAAGTTTTTCCAATTCCTCCTAACCCCCCCTTCCAAAGGGAGGAATAATAATTCATTCAAACATATGAAGAATATTGGAAAAATATCACAAATAATCGGTCCTGTAGTGGACGTGAAATTTGCGGAAAATCTGCCAAAGATTTATGACGCGCTGAAAGTGGAACTTAGACATCCGATGTCTAACGATCAAAGCGACCGAAAGACATCGGATGTCTTAACACTTGAAGTTGCCCAGCATCTGGGCGGAAATAAAGTCCGGACTGTGGCGATGGGTTCGACGGATGGATTAAAAAGAGGAATGGCTGTTGCTGATACCGGTTCTCCGATCAAAGTTCCAGTGGGACAGAAAACGCTGGGACGGATGTTTAATCTGCTTGGCGAGCCGATTGATGGACTCGGAGAACTCGCTAATGGGGAGCGAATTAAAAGCGAAGAGGGAGCGAAAGATATTAAATTAAAAAGATGGCCGATTCACAGAGAGGCGCCGAAATTTGAAGACCAGTCCACAACCGCGGAAATTTTCGAAACCGGAATCAAAGTCATTGATCTTATTTGCCCGTTCGTAAAGGGAGGAAAAGTAGGACTCTTCGGAGGCGCGGGAGTGGGAAAAACGGTTATTATCCAGGAGTTAATCAGAAACATCGCGCAGGAGCACGGCGGTTATTCCATTTTTGCCGGAGTGGGAGAAAGAACCCGCGAAGGAAACGATCTTTATCATGAAATGAAGGTCTCGGGGGTCTTAGAAAAAACCGCTCTGGTCTTCGGCCAGATGAACGAACCGCAGGGCGCGAGGCAAAGAGTGGCTTTGTCGGCTCTCACGATGGCGGAATATTTCCGCGACGATGAAGGGAAAGACATATTGCTATTCATAGACAATATTTTCCGCTTTACCCAAGCCGGCTCGGAGGTCTCGGCGCTGTTGGGGCGCATCCCTTCAGCCGTGGGATACCAGCCGACGCTGGCGGAAGAAATGGGTCGGCTGCAGGAAAGGATTACTTCTACCAAAAACGGCTCTATCACTTCGGTGCAAGCCGTGTATGTCCCGGCTGACGATCTGACTGATCCGGCGCCCGCCACCACTTTCGGTCATCTCGATTCCACCGTCGTGCTTTCAAGAAACCTGGCAGAATTGGGAATTTATCCGGCAGTTGATCCGCTTGATTCTTCATCCACTATTCTTGACCCGAAAATCGTCGGGCAGGAACATTATGACGCCGCGCGAGAAACGCAAAAAGTCCTGCAAAGATACAAGGATCTTCAGGATATCATCGCCATTTTAGGAATGGAGGAATTATCGGATGAAGATAAAATTACGGTGGCTCGCGCCAGAAAAATCCAGAAATTCCTTTCTCAGCCGTTTTTCGTCGCTGAACAGTTCACCGGAACGCCCGGAAAATACGTGAAGCTGGCGGACACAATTAAAGGGTTTAAAATGATTTTGGACGGAGAATATGACGGCGTAGCGGAACAGGAGTTTTATATGCGGGGAGGAAGGGGGAGAATATAAAATTTTATGAGTTTACGAATAAAATTCAAGGTAGTTACTCCTGAAAAAACCGTCTATGAAGACGAGATTGACCAGGCTACGCTTCCCGTCACGGACGGAGAAGTGACGATTTTGCCGAATCACCGGAGTTATGTCGCGACGCTCAAAGCCGGAGAAATAATTTTAAAAAAAGAAGGAAAGGAAATAAGTTTGTCGGCAGCCGGAGGGTTTTTGGAATTTGATAAAAATAATCTGGTAATTCTGGCGGATCGCGCCGAACGGGCGGAAGAAATTGACTTGAAACGCGCCAAAGAAGCCAGAATTAGAGCCGAGGAACTCAAGAAAGAAAAAATTTCAACGGACGACGAGGACTACGCGCGCGTGGCGGCGATGATTGAAAAGGAGGCGGCGAGGATAAAAGTGGCGAAGAAGCACCGGACGCGGCGCGGTATGCGTATAGATTAAATATTAAGCATAGTCAATCAAATGGAAATTAACCAAGAAAGGAGGCAGGAAATGGAATTTAAGGAAATAGTCCGGAAAAATTTTGTTCTTTGGACGGAGGCCTTGCGAACCAAAGATTCCCAAAAAGTTGCGGACCTATATTCTAAAGAAGCCACTTTTCTTCCAACAGTATCGGCGGAATTCAAGCTGGGCAAATCTGGAGTTGAGGAATATTTCGAGCATTTCCTCAAAAAAAATCCGGAAGGGGAAATAAAAAAGGAAGAAATTCAGCCACTGGGATAAAACACATATCTGCATTCCGGAATGTATGACTTTGAGGTTGACAAAAACGGGGGCAGGGATGTGGTTGAAGCAAGATTTTCCTTTGTCTGGAAGAAAGAGGATGGAAAATGGAAAATTATTCATCATCATTCTTCCGTGAAACCAGAGGCATAACAAATGATTAAAGGTTTGGCAAATGCCAAACCTTTTAATGTACACCATTTTTCACGGCCGTTAAAAATGGTGTATAATTTTATTTCATTGCCGCAGTAAATGTTTGGCAGGCGATTAAATTTTATTTTTTCTTCTCCGATTCCTCTAAGTAATCGACTTCCTCCTCCAGGTGATGAATTTCTTTTTCATCCCTTTTGATGCGCTTAAACACGATAACTGTCAGCAATATAATAAGCATAACCGAGGCAGCGGCGAGGATTGCCACTATCCAGGAAGATTTCTCAATTTTTGAGTATCGATCTTTTATTTCGTCCCAACGGGTGTCAATCGATTTTCCTGAACCGATTATCTCCCGACATTTATTTATATTGTCCCCAACGTATTCAATATTGATAAAATAATCATTAGTTTTAGAAATGGCTTCGAATTCAACTATTGCCTTTTTACATCTGCCGATATCGGCCAATTGGAGTCCTTTAATAAACCGGTCTTGGCTGTATCCTGAATTTAAAACTAATGGATTCAGATCGGCGCTGACCAAAAAATCATTAATCCATTTTGGCATTAAATTAATCGGGATGCCGAACGCGAAATTATCGCCGGTCTGCCTTTGGTACTCATTGGATTGATAAGTGATTATTCCTATTAATTCGCCATTTTTATTCAGTACCGGACCGCCGCTGGAGCCCTGGGATATTTTCGCGTCGGTCTGGAAAATCTTGAAATCCTTGTTATCCGAGTCCTTTATGGCGTTTATCGTGCCTGAAGTGAAAGTTGGTTCGAGCAGATTTTTGTAATTGAATTCCGCTGAAGCGGGAAACCCCATTATTGAGATATTATTTCCCACGGAAATCGCGTCCGAGTCGCCGATTTTCAGAGCGGGAAGATCTGTCTCGTCTATTTTTATGAGCGCCACATCCTTGTTGTCCTTGTAGAAATTATCATTGACGCTTACCACATTGGCGCGAAAACCGTCCCGGATGAGATCCGCCATTTTTTCCTGGTTTGAATTAGGCCGAAGAACGACAACTTCTTTTTTAAAGTCAAATTCCGATTTGTTTATCAGATAGTCAATCATATCCTTATACAACTTTTTGAAAATTTCTTCCACTTCATCCTGATTTTTGTCTTTGAATAATTTCCCCGAGAGATAAGCCTCTTCCATTATTTCCAGATAGCTTTCAGCGACTTTTGAGGCAATCGCCAGTTTGTAGGAATTTTGCGAAACAACATGGGAATTAGTCAGGATATATCCGTCTTTGTTTATGATTGAGCCGCTTCCATAAATTTCATCGGGAGGAAGGATAAATTCTTTCTTGGACGAATTTAACGGAATGATCTCCATTTTTTCGAGGCCTACATCAAACTGGGCTATCGCGACTTTTCCCGTCACTTTCTGCGCCACTCTGACAATGGACGGCCTTGCCAGTCCGGCTATTTCCTCCTGGGTTAATTCTATGTCACGGATGCCTTTTTCGGAAGAGGGGATGTTTTTGAGATGTTTGGCATAAAAAAATCCGGAGAGAGATACGACCAAAACGACGGCCAACAATACTACGGATGCAAGAAGAGATTTTTTTATGTTTATTTTTGCCATTGGTTATGCAATAATCTTAGCATAGATTGGCAAAATAAAAAATTCGCCTTAAGTTGAAAAAAAAGAGAAAATAAGCTAAAGTTAATTTATGGAGTTTTAATTTATTTGGATTATGGAAAAATACAACCCCAGAAAAATAGAACAAAAATGGCAGAAAATATGGCAAAAAAGCGGGATTTATAAAGCCAAGGATTCTGTGAAAGGAAAAAATAATTTCTATCATCTTGTGATGTTTCCGTATCCTTCAGGCGATTTGCACATTGGCCATTGGTATAATTTCGCTCCGGCGGATGTTTTTGCCCGTTTCAAGAAAATGCAAGGGTTTAATGTGATGTCGCCGATAGGTTTCGATTCATTCGGTCTGCCTGCGGAAAACGCGGCCATTAAAAGAAAAATTCATCCCAGGGATTGGACATATAAAAATATCCAGACGATGAAAAAGCAGCTTCAGAGCATGGGAAACATGCATGACTGGTCGCGGGAAATCATAACTTCCGACCCGGGATATTACAAATGGACGCAATGGATGTTTTTGCAACTTTATAAAAACGGACTGGCCTGCAAGAAAAAAGCGCCGGCGAACTGGTGTCCGAAATGCCACACGGTTCTCGCAAACGAGCAAGTGATAAACGGAAAATGTGAAAGATGCGAAACGGAAGTGGTCCAACGGGATATTGAACAATGGCTTTTCCGTATCACAAAATATGCCGATAAATTACTGGAGGGATTGGACAAACTTGACTGGCCGGAAAAAACGAAAATTATGCAGAGGAACTGGATTGGGCGCAGTGAAGGAGCAACGATAAAATTTCAAATTGTCATCCCGAGCGAAGATGAGGAATCTAACAGGTTAGATTCTTCGACTCCGCTACGCTCCGCTCAGAATGACAATAATTTTCTGGAAGTATTTACAACACGCTTGGATACTATATACGGATGCACTTATTGCGTTGTGGCGCCGGAACACCCATTCGTCGCTTCGCTCCTCAAGATCAAAAATCAAAAATCAAAAATAAAAAATTTTGAAGAAGTTGAGGAATATATGGTCAAGGCGCAAAATAAGACGGAGCTGGAAAGAATGGAAATGAAAGAAAAAACGGGAGTGGAAATAAAAGGAATTAAAGCGGTCAACCCGTTTAATAATGAGGAAATGCCGATTTTTGTGGCCGATTATGTTCTTGGACATTACGGCACCGGCGCCGTGATGGCGGTGCCGGCGCATGACGAGCGGGATTGGGAATTCGCGAAAAAATATAATTTGCCGATAAAAAAAGTCATTGAACCATGCTTTTATCAGCATACAGAGCCGGGAAAAATTAAAGACAATGAGCCCTTTGTAGAGAGGGATGCTATAGCAGCGCTAGTTAAACACTGGGAAAAAGATGAATATATAGGGCTTAAGTGGAAAAAAGTTGCCTGGCAAACATTAATAACAGGTGGGGTGGAAAAAGGACAAACAGATGAAGAAGCGGCGGGAAATGAAATTACTGAAGAAACAGGATATAAAAATTTGAAATTAATTAAAAAGCTGCCGATGGTTCACAGCAAATTTTATCATATTCCTAAAAAGGAAAATAGATTCGCGCATTTTAATGTTTTTTATTTTGAGTTGGAAAATGGAGAGCAAGAAAAAATTTCAAATGTGGAAAACGACATACATGAAGTTGTTTGGGTACCAAAAGAAAAAATGACGCAGTTTTTTACGGCCGAGTCGCATAATTATATTTGGCAAACATTGGATAAACCGGCGGCGGCTTATACTGACGAAGGAGTTTTGAACAATTCTGGAGAATACAATTATTTGGATTCCCGAGAAGCGCGAGAAAAAATGACGCAGTGGCTGGAGAAAAATAAATTAGGCAGGAAAAAAATAAATTACAAACTGCGCGATTGGCTGGTGAGCCGCCAGCGATACTGGGGAGCGCCCATTCCGATAATTTATTGCAGTAAATGTTGGGAAAATTTTTCCAAAACCAGGCCAGCTAATCAAGGTTCAACCTTTCCCTTTCCCGACTTGTCGGGAAATTCCTCAGGGTTGAACCTTAATGTTGCCGTAATTGGCGGCAAGAAGCATGCGGTTATTCCTGTTCCTGAAAAAGACTTGCCCGTAAAATTACCAAATATCAGTGATTATTTACCCACCGAAGAAGGATCATCTCCATTAGCGAGATCTAAAAGTTTCGTTAATGCCAAATGCCCGCGGTGCAAAGGAAAGGCAGTGAGGGAAACCGACACGCTGGACACTTTCGTCTGTTCCTCCTGGTATTATCTGCGTTATGCGGACCCGAGAAACAGAAAAAAATTCGCGGACGGCAAAAAACTAAAGACATGGCTTCCGGTCAATATGTACATCGGCGGAGCCGAGCATACTGTTCTCCATCTTTTGTATTCCAGATTTTTTGCCAAGGCGCTAAAGGACTTCGGCTATCTTGATTTTGACGAGCCGTTTTCAGCGCTCCGCCACCAGGGAACGATCCTGGGAAATGATTCGCAGAAAATGTCCAAGTCCAAAGGGAATATCATTGATCCTGATAAAATTGTTGAGAATTTCGGATCGGATGCGGTAAAAATGTACCTGTGTTTTATGGGAGAATACTCGCAGGGCGGACCATGGAATCCGTCAGGAATTATGGGAGTAGTGAGATTTATTGAAAGAATCTGGAAATTAAAGGAGAAGGTTGTGAATAATAAACTTCAGGCGCCGAGCAGAAAAATCGAAATCCTTCTCCACAAAACCATCAAAAAAGTGACGGAGGATATTGAAAATTTCCGTTTCAATACGGCAATCAGTCAGATGATGATGTTGACCAATGAATTGGAAAAAGAAGGGTCATTCTCTGCTACATATTATCGGCTGCTGATTACTATTCTGTCTCCTTTTGCCCCGCACATCACTGAAGAATTATGGAATAAATTAGGTAATAAAGAAAGTATATTTAAAGAAAGTTGGCCGAGTTATAATCCGGAACTTATCAAAAATGAGGAAGTTGAACTGGTAATCCAGATTAACGGCAAAGTGCGCGACACGGTTAAGGTTTCCGCGGAAATTTCAGGAGAAGAAGCGAAAAAAACGGCGCTGGGGAGCGAGAAAATAAAAAAGTGGACGGATGGAAAAGAAATTAAAAAAGTTATTTTTATCAAAGGGAAATTAGTGAATGTCGTTATTTAAGGATAATTAAGTCAAAATTAAACCGCCAGCAGTTACCAGCGGTTTTCATCCATCATAACAGGCGACGGATAAAGGGAGAAGTTTTTATTAAGAACTGACTTGTTATATTCCCATAATCTGCAAAGCAATGCGGCGCGGGCGGGAGCGGTCCAGTTCAATTGCGAAGACCCTCTGCCAGGTTCCGAGCTGAAGATTATTTTCCTTGATGTTCATCATTACCGAGGTGGGGAGATGAAGCGCCTTGTTGTGCGAATGCCCGTTGGCGCATTCACCGTCGCACATATTAGCAGTTCTGATTTCAAAGTTGTCGTGCATATATTTATAAGTTCTCGGCGCCAGTTTTTCCAGCAGTTTTTTCATGTCTTCGATTAACAATGGTTCCGCTTCATTGACGATAACCGCCATCGTGGTATGGAGCGATTGAATGTTGATTACTCCTTCCCTGATGCCGGCTTCCTTGATTTTTTTCTGGATTTTTTCGGTGACATCAATAAAATCCAGCGTGGCGGAGGTAGTGAGATTGATAATGTGATTGACGATTTTCATAGTTCTTTTATTGCTTAAAATTAGCAAAAATATTTTGTTTTAACGACCCATCGAATAAGTTTCTGAAAAAATTATCGAATTTCTACACTCGCTAAAAATTTATTATTTTATCTGGCTTTCCTGCGGCCTGAAAACAAAATATTTTTGCAAATTTTAAACTCTAAATTCGAGTTATTAGATGTAATTATTATAATCCTTTTGGGGAAAAAATAAAGACCCTGTCAAGGCAAGGTCATTGTCGTTGATTATTTGATAAATTGAAAATATTTCAAAACCGGTATTATATTCGGCGCCAGATTTTCCGGAAGATTATCAAGATCAAACCAATCCCATTCCCGGATGTCCAGTCCCGGTTTTATTTCTCCGATTCTTTTGGCCAGATAGTGAACGAGCAGCACATCAATTTTTCCTTCGGCTGTTTCTTTTGTCGTATGGGTGATAAAAGGAGTTTCATCCAGAACTTCAATGCCAATTCCCATTTCTTCTTTCACTTCCCGGCGGGCATTTTCAATCAGATCAGTTTCGTAATCCTCAACTCTTCCTCCACAGAACTTCCAAAAGGCCGTGTCCCCGTGCTGGTTCAGAAGAACTTTGTTGTCCTCCACGATAATCGGACCGGATGCGATGATTATTTTTGCCATGTTTGTCTTGAGTGAAACGAGAAGCTACAAACATGAGCATCTCGCACAAATTTATTAAATATTAATTATAGTTTAGCATAATTTAAGCCGAAGGCGTTTATGGAAACAAAAAAGAATATTATCACGCGTTTTCCGAAAATTTGTTGCGGGATGACATACATTATAAATTTTTTACCATATAAGTATCTTTTTGTCGATAACCGAGCCGGCGATAATAATCACGGACTCCTATTCCTGATATTACTACAATCTTATTTAAATTAAATTCTTCCTTGGCTATTCTTTCCGCTTCTCGCATCAGTTTTTTACCGAGCCCGATATGTTGGGGAGAACTTTTGTCTTTTTTATTTATTTTAGCCAATTTTCCATAAGTATGGACTTCGCGGATGAGAACGGCGTTACGCAAAGTTTTCCAAAATTTTCCAAGGTTCAACCTTTTTAAATCCCAAGGTTGAACCTTAACTTGAAAATTTTGACTCGAACCTTGTTTTGGAATTCTCAAGCGAAGCAGGGCGAATAGTTTTTTCTTGTCGGGCGAAACATATTGTAAAAATATTTCATCTCCGCCGGACGCTTTATAATTTATTCTATCTAAAACAATCCGTTCGTTTATTTTATAATCGGCGCCGACTTCCCGGCAACGAATGCACCGGCATTTTGAGCGGGGAATAATAATTTGGCGCAGATTGGAAATTTTTGGCCCGGCAAGGATAGAAGTGGCCGGAACGTCGCGGACCAGGCGGGAAATGCGGACATAGGGCGGAATGACTTCATTTTTTACTTTAACGATAAAATCAGAAAATTGCTTGTCTCTTAATGGCTTATATTTTGCTATTATACGCTTTACGCCAGCCGGAGTGAAGTGTATAATGGTTTTTTTGGAGAGTTTTATGCTCTTTGAATTTAATTTTTTTGCCGATGATTTCCATATTTTGTAAAGCGGGCTGCTTTTTACGACAACGGTAGGATAAATTTTGAGCATATCCGGCTGGAAATCCGGATCAGAAAATAATTTTTTGAACATCCGATAGTCATTTTTTAAATTTGATCCGGGAAGGCCCGGCATTATGTGGTAATTGATTTTAAATCCCGCGTCCTTGAGCAGTTTCGTCGCTTCAATCGTTTTTTCCACATTATGTCCGCGTTTATTAATCCATAAAACATCATTAAATATGCTTTGCACTCCCAATTCAACGCGGGTGCATCCCAATTTCCGGAAATTTATTATTTCTTTTTCATTGATGTAATCCGGGCGCGTCTCCAGTGTTAAACCGATAATCCGATGCTTGGCTTTTTCATTCCTAATCTGTTCCCCTATTAAAAGTTTTTCATTAATTTTGATTTTTGATTTTTGATTTTTGATTTTTCTTGGGTATTCATTACACGCCCGGAAACATTCAGTGATAAACCACTGCTGGTAGGCAGCCGGAAAATGCGAAAAAGTCCCGCCCATTACGATGAGTTCTATCTTGTCGGTGGCATGGCCGTTGAGCTCCAAAGCTTTTATCCGGCTCTGAATCTGGGAATAGGGATCGAAATTATTGGCAATCGCCCGCATCACCGCCGGCTCGTTGGAAAGATAGCTTTTGGGCATTCCTTTTTCCGTGGGGCAGTAAAGGCATTTTCCCGGGCAGGAATAGGGCTTGGTAAAAACGGCGACCACAGCCACGCCGGATTGGGTGCGCACCGCGCGGCTCAACATGGCTTTTTCCAGCGCTTCGCTTTTTTTTATTTTCCTGCTTTTCAGCAATTTGTTATAAATTTCCCGCAGGTCGGCGTTAGTCGGAAATGAAATCTTGCGCCGGGAGCAGAAATTTTTCTTGAAAATCAAAAAACTTTTAGGATCTGAAATTTTCCTTCTAATTGCCTCTTTTACCAAATTAGTGTAAATTTTATTCATATGAAAAGAGATATTGCCGAGAAAATATTGAAAGAAACGGAAAAGGGATATAATATGATAGCTGATAAATTTTCTGAAACCCGGAATCATTTTTGGCCTGATTTGGAATTCATCAAGGACTATGCCAAGGCCGGTGATAAAGTTCTTGATTTCGGATCGGGAAACAGCCGGATTTTGGAATTGTTTTCGGACAAACCCATTGAATATACAGGAGCGGACATTTCGCAGAACTTGGTTAACATCGCGTCCAAAAAATTCGCGGGCAATGTGAAATTCATAAAAATTTCCAGTTGTAATAGTTTACCATTTCCAGACGATTATTTCAATGTTATTTATGCTATCGCGGTTTTTCATCATATCCCCAGCCGGGAGCTACGTCTTAAAATGGCAAAAGAATTGCACAGAGTGGCCAAACCCGGAGGGCATATTATTGTAACGGCTTGGAATTTGTGGCAGTTGGAGCATATCAAAGATATTATGGCAAACTGGGTCAATAAGATTTTGCGGAAAAGCGAGCTTGGTTGGAATGACTGTCATATCCCTTTCGAGAAGGATAGTAAACATATTTTTCAGAGATACCATCACGCATTCGGGAAAAATGAAGTAAAAAAACTTTTTTCGGAAGCCGGATTTGTAACGGAAAAAAGCGAGACAATAAACGGCAAGAATATTTTTTATGCCGGAATTAAGATTTAAGATTCACGATTTAAGTTAAATGAAAATGTTCTTAATTCTTAAATCCTAAATCCTATTTCTATGGATATTTTTCAATCAATAATTCTTGGAATCGCGCAGGGGCTGGGAGAATTTCTGCCGATTTCGTCCACGGCGCATTTAATCTTGCTCCCGAAATTTTTCGGATGGAAAGATCCGGGACTCTCTTTTGACGTGGCGCTGCACGCGGGTACCCTAGTTGCCGTTGTTTCTTATTTCTATAAAGATTGGATAATGATTTTGAAACTGGCGGTTCAAAATAAACCCACAACTAACAACTTACAACTAACAACGCGCGAATATGATAGAAATATTTTGTGGCTGTTAGTCATCGCGACAATTCCCGGAGTACTGGCGGGATATTTTCTGGAAGAGCAAGCGGAAACGATTTTTAGAAACCCCCTGGTTATCGCTTTTACTCTGGCATTCGCGGGGTTGGTTTTATATCTGGCGGATAAATTTTTGAAACATAATAAGAATATTAAAAATCTGAATTTAAAAGACTCAATCATAATAGGGCTGTTGCAGGCGCTGGCGATCATTCCCGGCGTTTCGCGGTCCGGAGCGACGATTATCGGAGGGCTATGGAAGGGACTGGACAGGGAAGAGGCGGCGCGGTTTTCTTTCTTGCTTTCCACTCCGATAATTTTAGGAGCGACGGTTAACCAATTTCCCGATTTTTTCCGGAACGGAATGGATCTGAAAATTATTTTGGGAATTTTGTTTTCGGCGGTAAGCGGCTATTTGGCGATAAAATACCTGCTGAAGTTTATCCACAGGGTTGGCTACGGGGTATTTTTTTGGTATCGGCTGGCACTGGCGGCAGTTATCGCAGTTATTTACCTTTACAAGTAATATTTAGCTTATTTAAGGCATTAGTTGATAAGTTTGCCTCTATTTTTTAATTAGTAATAAATATATTTAATATAGTTATTATAATCAGTATAATAACTATATTTACAATACATGATTTTTCAGATATAATTCAGACATAAACCCCGATAGCAGAGCAAGGCTCGCTACGGGGCAAGCAAAAATAAAAATAATTCTGAATTGATGTCCTATATCCGTGTCAAAGACGTAGAAAAATTAATAGACCGTGACAGAAACACCATCCTGCGCTGGGAGCGGGAGGGTCTGATTCCCCATCCCCGAAAGGACTCGCGGGGCTGGCGTTTTTATGATGAAAAAGACATTGAAGTGATTAAGAATTTCATGAAGAAGATGGCGCGGGAACGCTGTTAAATCTTCTTCCGAAAGCCGAGCTTTCGGAAAAACAAATATATGAGAAAAATTATTTTCGCGAACGAAGAATATTATCACATCTACAATCGGGGAGTGGATAAAAGAAAAGTATTTTCAAATGAAAAGGATTATCAAAGATTTTTGTTGTCTATGGATTTATTAAACGACAATGAAGATGGCTTAATGGAAAATTGGAGAAATTTAACAAGAGGCAATCCGAAAGCTCGGCTTTCGGATTCGGAAAAGATTTTGAAAATAATCAAGAAAAGGAAGCCATTGGTGGAGTTTGTTGTTTATTGCGTAAATCCGAATCATTACCATTTTGTTTTAAAACAATTAATTGAAAAAGGCATAGAAAGATTTATGCATAAGCTAGGCACAAGCTACACTAAATATTTTAATAAAAAAAACAAGAGAAGCGGAGTATTATTTCAGGGAAAATTTAAAGCCACGCATATTGATTCAAATGAATATTTGCTCTATCTCTCGGCTTACGTGAATAATAATTATTTTATCCATGGATACGGAAAGGAAAATCGGGAATATTCAAGCCGGGAAGAGTACAAAACTAAAAAGAAGAACGGATTTTGCAACAAACGGATCATTCTTGGACAGTTTGGAAATAAGATTGGAGAGTACAATGATTTCATGAAAAGGAATAGTTTATATATGCGAGAAAAGAAAGAGTTGAGTAAATATTTAATTGAAGAATAGGTCTTCCGAAAGCTCGGCTTTCGGAAAGTAAAAGTTTTATAAAAGATATAAGCGATCCGAAAAATCCGATCCGCCAACTGGCGGACCAAATGACCCGAATAATTTTAAGAAGAAATGGATATAAAAAGAAATAAAAAAATAACAATGGACGGAATCCGAAAGAACCCAAAAAGAACGGAGAGGATTTTGAATTACTCGGATTTCAAAAATACCGGGAAGCACGAATCAGAAATTAAGAATAAAAAATTCAGAAAGAATTTCGAATTTCTAATTTTGAATTTTGAATCAATTTTTAATTCTATAATTTCGAATGTTTTAAGAATTACTAAAAGTAAAAATCCCTCCCCCCGCCAGGGCGGGGTACTCCCTTTTACAAAGGGAGAAAATTTCTCCCCCTTTTTAAAAGGGGGATTAAGGGGGATTTTTAGAAATTTCAAATTTAGAATTTCAAATTTATTCAAAAAAAATTATCTCAAAAAACCCGCTGTTTTGCTGATTATAATTTCTGTCATCGCGGTGGCGTATTTTCAGAATACCTCAACGACATTGGGCGCGACTTATACCTGGACGCAAACTAACTGGAATACGCAGACCGCCAATACCACCGGCCATCCGGCGCCGGCGGATTGGACGGAATATTCCGCCAAAGACGCCAATGTTTCCGCCGGAACAGCGCTTTCGCTTTCCACGACTGCCGGATTAATTACCCAGACCAACGACGGCACGACCAACACCGGCTTTAATCTTTCGGGTCGGACTTTTTCCCAGACACAAGTGGCAGGAACAGGCAGCGGGGCGGGCGTGCAACTAAGTACTACGGGCACCGTTGCTTGGCAAACTCCTGTCACTGTTGATTCCACCGGCTCTGTCGGCCAATATACCTCTCTTGCTCTGGGCTCCGACGGTTTTGCCCGAATCAGTTATTATGATGTCACTAACGCCGACCTCAAATTCGTCCAATGCACCAACGCTGACTGCTCCACCAAAAACATTACCACAGTTGATTCCACCGGCTTTGTCGGACAATTAACCTCTATCGCTCTGGGCTCCGACGGTTTTGCCCGGATTAGTTATTATGACGGTACTAACGCCAACCTCAAATTCGTCCAATGCACCAACGCTGACTGCTCCACTAAAAATATTACTACCGTGGATTCAACGGGAAATGTCGGCCAATACAGCTCCATAGATATCGGTTCCGACGGCTTTGCCCGGATTAGTTATTATGATTTCACTAACGCCGACCTCAAATTTGCCCAATGCACCAACGCTGACTGCTCCACCAAAAACATTACCACAGTTGATTCCACCGGCTCTGTCGGCCAAGTAACCTCTATCGCTTTGGGCTCCGACGGCTTTGCCCGGATTAGTTATCGTGATTTCACTAACGCCGACCTCAAATTTGCCCAATGCACCAACGCCGACTGCTCTACTAAAAATATTCAAACGGTTGATACCGGCAATGTCCCTAATGTTCATATCTCTCTTGCTCTCGGTTCTGACGGCTTCGCCAGGATAAGTTATGCGACTGATGATGGAAGTGGTGATTATGTTAAATTAAACTTTGCCCAATGCACCAATGCTGACTGCAGTACAAATAATAATATAATAGTTGATTCTGGGGGAACTTTGGGTGTTGGTGAGTATAATTCTTTAGTGTTGGGCTCCGACGGTTTTGCCCGGATTAGTTATTATGACGGTACTAACGCCGACCTCAAATTCGTCCAATGCACCAACGCTGACTGCTCCACCAAAAACATTACCACAGTTGATTCCACCGGCGATGTCGGATCACTCACCTCGATTAATCTGAACTCTAACGGCTACGCTAGAATCAGCTATTATGATAGTACTAATTCTGACCTCAAGTTTGCCTATCAGGATATTCCTTACTATTCCTCCGGCACTTTTGTCTCCGGAGCGATTGACACGGGGCAACTTAATGCTTTTTGGGGAAATTTAAGTTGGACGGCTTCAGGGACGGGAACAATCACAATTAAAGCGAGGTCGGACAATAACGGAACATTTGAAGAAGGCGGGGAGCCGACTTGGGGCAGTTGTTCTGATATTACTAACGGCGCCGCATTGTCAACCGGCGGATGCGCCACTAGCGGACATAGGTATATGCAATATCAAGCCGCGCTTTCTACTTCTGATATTTCAGTCACTCCGTCGCTGGACGATGTGACTGTCGGCTACAATTATTATCCTTCCTCGCAAACACTGACTTCTTCGGCTTATGACAGCACTGATTCCACGAACGCGATGGGAGGCATTGCCTGGAATGAGGACGCTTCTCTTCCTTCGGGAACGGGAGTGATGATATCTTTGCGAACCGCCGCCACTCAAGGCGGACTGACCGGATCGTGGACGGATTTTACCAACGCCACGGCCAATTGCTCCAAAGTTTCCACGACCGTCACTTGTTCCACTGCGGCTATACCTGTGGCGATGAAAACCGGAAATGACGACCAATGGTTCCAGTATAAAGTGACGCTCACTTCAACCGGCGCCAACACTCCCACCGTTACCGACATCACTCCGACTTACGTTGTCAACGCCCCGCCGACCGTTACTGTCACTTCCGCCACCCAGAATTCCACTGGGACAATATCTATAACTTATAATCTCTCCGATACGGATTCTTCAAGCTTTACGGTCTCCGCTTACGCGGATATCGGAATTACCCTTAATGAGACATTAACCAGTTCCGACACGACCATCACTTTTTCTTCAACTGCATTACTTCCAACTTCCGGATCTGTTGAAATAGATAATGAGCAGATAAATTATACCGGCAAAAGCGGAAACGATTTAACTGGCTGCGCGAGAGGAGCCAACGACACTACAGCCGCGGCTCACTCTTCGGCTGCGGTTGCCTGGGCGAAAGCCACGACCGCTACGGGGAATATCGGAGGAAGCCAATCCGCCGGAAACGGAAAAACAATTACCTGGACAATCAAGACCGACTACAATGGGGTCTATCGCAATGGCAGCCAGGGCATGGTGAGGGTCTCCGCCAACGACGGGCAACTGGCAAACATGGCGGGAAGCGGAAACTCGTCCGCTTTTGTGATTGACACGAAAAATCCAACTGGAGTTTCATTTACCATAAACAATCAGACCAATGTTCTGACGATTGCCACGCCGAGCGATGATTCTTCTTATCAGATGCTGGTTTCCAATCTTTCCAATTTTTCGGATACTTCGGCCCAGTCATTCCAGTCGTCCTACACGCATAGCGGACTGACATCCGATCCGGCAGCGGCATACGTAAGGATAATTGACGCTTATGGAAATTACACTGACGATTCAACGACTACCCCGGCTAAGCCGGATAATATGGTTTATTATGATATTTCCAATTTTGACACTTCCGATTGGCGGGAATTCGTGGCCTGGGGAGCTATTTCCGCTTTACAGGTGGGTTCCGGCTTTGCTTATTACGACATACAGAGGAGCACGGACGGAAACAATTATTCGAGTATCTATCAGGAAACCGACCGCGCGAAGAATTATTACACTGACACCGGGCTGAATACAAACAATACGTATTACTATAAAATTCAATCCGTTGACACGGAAGGGAATAAATCCGAATTTTCTTCAGTGGTTTCGGACCAGCCCAATGGACAAGGGTCATCCGACCAGACGGCGCCTACCATTACCGATGTCACGGTTTCCGGCATTGAGACCACCAGCGCCACCGTCACTTGGACTACTGATGAACTTTCCGATTCCAGCGTCGGTTATTCAACTAATCAGACATATCTTCCCGAACTGGGTAACGCTTCGATGGTCACTTCCCATTCAGTGACTCTGACGGGCCTTTCTCCTAATGCGAACTACTATATACGTGTGAAATCTGAAGATGTTTTTAGTAATCTTGGCCAGGTGGATTATGGTTCGCCGGGGAATAACCAGCAGGCGGATTTTACTTTTACCACAGACCCCGGACCGTCTATTTCCAATGTGGCGGTGGCGCAGGCCTCCAACGAGCAGGCGACCATCAGCTGGACGACGGACATAAATTCCAGCACTTATGTGGTTTACTCCGACACTATTTCCAACGGAGCATTAGTGGATTCTTCGGAAATAGGAACTCCGGATTTAGTCGGCGGTTCCGCACCGTATTATCATAGCCAGGCAATTACCGGACTTTCCGAAGGATCAATTTATTACTTCTATGTCAAGTCGGTTGACGCTTCAAATAATACCGCCGTTGACAATAACGGAGGCAACTTTTATGAATTGCGCACCACCAGCGACAATGATCCGCCGGTAATTTCCGGCGCCAGCGCTGTAATCAGAAGCGATACCCAGGCGGCGATTAATTGGACCACTGACGAGCAAGCCAACAGCGCGGTTAATTACGGAACTTTTTCCGGCGGGCCCTACGCCGGAACCGAAACGGTCTCAACTTATGACCGGTCTCATTATGTCATCCTCTCCACCCTTACCGAGAATACGACTTATTATTACACCGTCACCTCGGCGGATATAAACGG
>Ga0209542_10003999_pt1 | contig 30802 bp, 30 predicted proteins | sample RifCSPhighO2_01_FD_184028 | JGI IMG/M metagenome (GOLD analysis project Ga0209542, IMG submission 184028) | Soil microbial communities from Rifle, Colorado - Rifle CSP2_plank highO2_0.1 (SPAdes) (version 2) | ecosystem: Environmental > Terrestrial > Deep subsurface > Rock core/Sediment ... | reverse complement strand
TGTGCGGATACTGACCTAATAATAGTCTCTGGATCCACCAGCCCAGTCGGACGAATAATTTGCTCTACAATCTGATCGCTCATAGTTCTCTCTTGTTCACTTGGAGTTGCCGAAGTATAAATCACTTGGCCGATACGCTCTTGAAATTCTTCATATTTGAGCGGTCGATTGTCTTTGGCCGAAGGTAAACGAAAACCGTATTCCACTAAAGTTTTTTTGCGAGAAGCATCTCCAGCATACATGCCTTGCAGTTGAGGTAAAGTCACGTGCGATTCGTCAATGATGGTCAGAAAATCCAGAACCCCATCCCCCGCCTTCCCCCGAGGGGAAGGAGCCCCTTTCTTTTGGAGAGGGGTTTGGGGAGAGGTTTTCGGAAAGTAAGAAAGAAGAGTCTCTGGTGGTTCACCTTCGCGTTTACCAGATAAATGCCTAGAATAATTTTCAATACCGTTGCAATAGCCAATCTCGCGAATCATCGCTAGGTCATAATTGGTTCGTCTTTTAATTCTTTCTGCTTCTAGCAGTTTGCCCTCTTTTTGAAATTTTTTTAACTGCGCTTTTAATTCCTTTTTAATATTCACCAGCGCTTTTTTCTTTAATTCGTCTTCGGTTATGAAATGTTTCGCAGGGAAAATGTAAACATCTTTCTCTTCTTTTAAAATTTTCGCAGAAACTGGATCAATTTTTAAAATCTCTGAAATTTTTCCACCTTTAAATTCCACTTTATACATCAGAGTTTCTGAAACTGGCATAAACTCCACCCTGCCTCCTATCGCCCGAAAGGTTCCGGAAGTAAGGTCTGCATTGGTGCGAGAAAAATGGATTTCAATCAATCGCTTCATCATGGTCAAGTGGTCCATTTTCATCCCAACTTCCAGTTTCAAATTTACTTTTTCATATTCCTCCGGAGAGCCTAAGCCATAAATGCAAGACACTGATGCGACGATAATCACGTCTTTGCGAGTAAGGAGCGCTTGGGTGGTCGCATGACGCAAGCGGTCAATCTCTTTGTTGATCTGCGCATCCTTTTCAATATAAGTGTCGGAAATGGGCATGTATGCCTCCGGCTGATAGTAATCGTAGTAAGAAACAAAGTAGTGCACCGCGGAGTCCGGGAAAAATTCGCGGAATTCCTGCGCGAGCTGAGCAGCGAGAGTTTTATTGTGCGCTATAACAAGTGTTGGCTTGTTGTGCTCTGCTATGACGTTCGCCATAGTAAAAGTCTTACCGGTGCCCGTCGCCCCAAGCAGAGTCTGCTTCTTCATGCCCTTTTTAAGGCCTTGTAGCAACTTTGAAATAGCCCTCGGCTGGTCACCGGCGGGCTCAAAGGGACTATGCAATTTAAAAATCTTCGGCATAGTTGGAGTATAACATTATTTTTTGTTATACTATTTGTGTTATGGAAAATTTTAAATTCACAATGATTTCAATCATAATCTTGGTGGTATTAGCCCTTCTTGGTTTTTGGGCGATTAAAACCATAGAGCCGGGGGGCGCTCACGTGGACAAACAAAAACTAAAAGCACTTGAAGAACAAAACGAAGAACTCGCAGAAGAAGTAGAAAAATTAAAAGATGAGCTCGCGCTACTTCAGCCGGTAGAAGAGGAAGTGATAGAAGAAAAACCGGCAGAGGAAGTGGTGGAAGAAAAGCCCGCACCTACCACTTACAAAAATCAAACATTGATTAATGAATTGCAAAAATTAGTAGACGAGAATATCTATATGAAGGTCGGGTCAAAAGGGACAAGAGTGGGTACTGTACAAAATTTCTTAAACTTATACAACAAAACTTCAAAAAGAGTGGATAACGACTATGGTAAAACTACTAAAACGGATGTTATAGCTTTTCAAAAAGCTGTAGGACTCACCCAAGACGGCGAAACCGGCCCGACCACTTATAAAAAGATGATTGAGTGGCTCAAAAAGCAAGGATAAAAACCTTGATTTTTAGGCTTATTTCTTATATATTGTTCTAACATCCGCTCGTAGCTCAGTCGGTAGAGCTGCTCCCTTTTAAGGAGAAGGTCGCAGGTTCGATTCCTGCCGAGCGGACAAAATGAACAAAAAGTACCCTGCGGTACTTTTTTTCTTTTTGTCCGAGACGGAGCCTTATTTTTTTAGCAGAAAAAATGGCGAGTAGGGGTCGCGAAAATTTCGAGTGGCAACGAGAAATTATTTGTGACGACAAATGAAAAATATGCTATAATAAACCCATGCCAAGCGAAATGGAAAAAATTGTGAAAAACGAAGACGAAAATAAAAGGCTTAAAGAAAAAGAAATAGCTGATAAGATTTCAGAAAAGTACCTGAAAAAATTCGAAGAGGATTTAAAAGAACAAGGTATTCTCGCTCCTGAAAAACCAAAATTCGATAAAGACTCCAACTTAAACTAAAACGCTTCAAGTAAAAATCGCTCAAAGACGGCTTCGTCGTCCTCCCCTCGTTTGCGCGCTTCGGGGAGGAGGTAAGAGAGGCGCCCTGCGAAATCTTGCAAAAATTCTTTTTTGAAATGGCGAAAATCCCCGCGCAGAATCATGTCTTTCGCTTTCCAAAAAAGAACCCCAATAATCTCCTCCATCCCCACCCCGAGATCCATAGCTCGTCTAAAGTGATACCACATATAGAATTTGTCCTTAGCACCAAATGCATTGGCCACCAGAAAATTATCATATTTCTCCTTTTTTTCTTTAGGTAACTCAAAATAGTTTATCTCCGCCCGCGCGCTTTTGAAAGCGTCTTGTTCTGTTTTTAGCAGTTTCCCTTCTAAAAATATAAAATCATTCGGGGATTCTGCTAGAGACGTTAAATTTTTTAATAAAAATTCCTTCGCTTCTTTGTTTTCAAAAATATTTATAAAAATTACCGCGCACTTGGTAAAAAAAAGCCCAGCTCCGGAATACAGGCTCTCGATTTGAGTATAATCAAAGTCGTTTTTATTGAAAGAAAAAATCTCTGTCCCCTCTCTGACAGTACCTAGAAAATTTTCATAGGTTGGAATTTTTTTATCTGTGTAATCTCCCGCAAAAAGATAAATCATATTTTAAAACTTAACAGATTTTTTATATTCTCTATATGGAGCCCCAAACTTATCTTCCATAACGGAATCGTGTTTTTTAAGAAAAACAACTTTAGTGAAAACTAGTGATAAAACTGTAAACAAAATAACAAAGAACGCATTCAGCACAAAACCAAAGCCGAGGATTAGTAGAAAAAGCCCAAGATGTGTCGGATTCCGTGTATAGCAATACGGTCCTTTACAAAAATGCTGTTTGGTCACGTCCTTGCCTCGCAGATCCTCGTAGGAGACCTGTGCCCACAAGATTATGAGGGTCGCAATTATTAATAGAGCAAAACCAATCGGCATCATAATAGAGCTATGAAAAATCTTAACCTGAAAAATTAAATCCAGAAAAACGCCTAGAATTAGCAAAACAAAATAAGAAGAATATGAGTGTGCCAGAGTGCTGTGAATTTTATTTGCTTCTGTTATCTTTCCCGGTTCCATCCTTTTACTATAACACAAAATAGATTATTTTACATCACCTAAGCTCGCTCCACTGCCATACCCTACCAAGAGCGGAATATCTGTTTTGTAATGTAAATATGACCGCCCTAATACTTCTTCCATTGCGCCTTTTATAATACCCTCTGCTTGCTCTATTACATTTTCTTTGATTTCATATACCAACTCATCGTGAATCTGAAGCACTAGATGTGTCTCTTTGAGTAATCCTGCTTTTCCCAAATCTTCATTCGCATATCGAATAGCGAGCTTGATTATATCTGCGGTCGCAGTGCCTTGAATCGGAGCATTGATAGCGGTGCGCTCGGCCATGCTACGCAAAAATGGAATACGGGAATTTATATTTGGGAAATACCTCTTTCTCCCAAACAGGGTTTCAGTGTAGCCATTTTTCATGGCAAAAACTTTCACTTCTTCCAAATAATCTCGCAAGCCGGAAAATTGACTAAAATAATTGTCATAAAACTTCTGGGCTTCTTCACGAGTGCCTCCCAGATTTTTGCGAAGCGCAGAGACACCCATGCCATAGATGATGCCAAAATTTATCACTTTTGCTTTGCGACGCATCTCGCGATCTACTTTTTCTATCGACACGCCAAAAACAAAACTGGCTACTCCCGCATGAATATCTTTTCTTTCACGAAAAATCTTGGTCATCTTTGTGTCTCCCGAGAGCATCGCCGCCACTCGCAGTTCTATCTGACTATAGTCAAAAGCGCAAAGCTTGAAGCCCGCCTCCGCCACAAAACCCTTCCTAATTCTCCGCCCGAGTTCGCTTTTAATCGGCAAATTTTGCAGGTTTGGATCTTGAGAGGAAAACCGCCCAGTTGCAGCTCCGGCTTGGATAAACTTGGCGTGAAGCCGTCCATCGGGACCTGTCATCTTTGGAATCACATCTATGTAAGTGGAAAGTAGTTTTTGCAATTCGCGATGCTTCATAATTTCTGTAATTATAGGATTCCTCTCTTCGAGCTCTTCTAACACATCTATCTTGGTAGAGAGCGCTCCACCGGCTGTCTTTCGGCGCTTGCTCGCAATGCCGAGCTTTTGAAACAAGATCTCGCCCAATTGTTTGGGAGAATTGAGGTTAAACTCTCCGCCCGCTATTTTGAAAACTTTTTTTTCTATTAGGTCGAGCTCTTTATGATACTCGCGAGAAAGTTCTTCAAAATATTTCTTATCAATCAATATTCCCCGCTCTTCCATTCCATGCACAACGGAAATTATCGGCGCTTCGATTTCTTGATAGACTTTCTCTAAACCCTTCTCTTTGAGTTTTTCAAAAACATATTTGTAAGCTGTGCTAAAATCTTTTACCCGCGCAAACTGCAAGATATCGTCGAGGCCAGGATTAGAAGTTTCGGAATTAGTAAGCCAGAGCGCGATGGAAGCTTCTTCTAATTTTTTTGGGTCCACGTTTTCCTTTGGAGTTCCAAAATCAAAAGTTTGCATAACGCTCTCGCCTCCATTTTTATGGAAAAAACTTTTGAGGCGCGAAAGCAAACTGCGGAATTCAAGCTTGGAAAAAAGATTTTCCATCTTAGTAGGGTCAGCGGAACCCCAGAATGTTTTCTCCGGCAATTTAAAATCTATCGGCGCATCTTGCCTGATTTTCGCGAGCGTTTTGGAGAAAAGCGCTTCTTCTTCGTTTTCTTTAATTAAATCAAAGATTCGAGGAGAAATAATTTTTTCAAACGCCTTCGGCTCTTTTTTTATTTTTTTATAAATATCTTCAATAGTCCCAAAAGTGGTTATGAGAGTCGTCGCAGTTTTCTCGCCAATGCCTTTGATGCCAATAATGTTGTCCGACGGGTCGCCTCGCAAACCTTTGTAGTCCGGTAAAAATTCCGGAGCAAAACCAAAACGCTCTTTCACTTTTTCTTCGTCATATAAAATAGTATCAGTGATGCCTTTTTTCAAAGTGAAGACCTGAACCTTCTCTCCATCCACCAATTGCATGGCATCCATGTCGCCGGTGGCGATAATTATTTTTAATCCGCCAGCTGGCGGACTTTTCTTCATTTGTAAAACAATCGTGCCTAAAATATCATCCGCCTCAAACCCGGGCGCGTCATAAATCGGAATATCAAAAGCTTTGAAAACTTCACGCGAGCGCTCGAGTTGCGCTACCAGCGCGTCTTCGGTTTTGGCACGCTTGGCTTTGTAACCATCATAAGCTTCATGCCGAAAAGTTTTCCCCGGCAAGTCATAGCAAGCCACAATATAGTCCGGCTTTAAGTCCGCGATGATTTTCATGAGCATATTAGAGAGCCCATAGAGCGCCCCCGTCGGCTCGCCTTTTGATGAAAGAAAGTCCGGAAGCGCATGATAGGCGCGATGAATAATCGCATGCGCATCAAGTAAAACTAGAGTTTTTTCATTCTTAGCCATTATTAAAGTATAGCATTTTGATTTTATAAAAATAAAAAAGGGCGCCTGAAAATACAGACGCCACTTGGTGTTCACAAAAGAACACCTCGATCCCTTCAATCGGCTGGGGCATTACCCAGCCAATTCTTCTACCAGGCGCATAATCTGTGCAAGCCGTTCTTTGTCCAGGGAATAGAAAATAAACTTTCCCTGACGATCAGTAAGTACTACTCCGGCCCGCCTTAATATCGCAAGATGCTGACTGGCAACGGATTGCTCAAGTCTCAGCTTGATATAAATGTCCGTCACCGTCATCGATTCATTCTCCTCAAGCAGGTCTATCACTCGCTGCCGGAGTTTGTGATTGACGGCCCTGAGGACAAGCACGGCCTTCCGGAGGTCAGAATAATCCAGTTGGATATCCTTGTCTCCTTTCTTAAGGATTACGGATTCGTGCCTTTGTTGTTTTTTCATCTGCAAAAATTTTGTAGTTTTGAAATATTTTGAGAGAGAACAATATCTATTCTTTTATATCACAAAAATTGAAAAAGTAAAGGGTTTGTTATTTAATTCCAAATTTTCTATATCCCTCTTTGGTATGTGAGATTTTTATCTTATGATGCTTTTTTGGCATAACTTTTTTCACATTCTCCGGCCATTCGATAAAAACCAAATTATTCCCATTTTTTATAATATCTTTCCAGCCGAGTTTCAATAATTCTTTTTCTCCGCCAGCTGGCGGATTCAGCCTATACGCATCCATATGAAAGAATAGTTTATAGATTTTAGATTTTAGATTATATTTTTTGATTATTAAAAAAGTCGGACTGGTTATTTTTTGTTTTATTCCAAGCTCTTTGGCAACACACTGGGTGAAAAAAGTTTTGCCCGCGCCAAGCTCGCCATAGAGCCCGACCACGCAAGCCCCCTTGCGCGACTTGGTAGTCGGAGTACCAAGTAGGGTTTTTATAAAATCTTTGGCAATTTTTTTGGTATCGCTTGTGTTTTTAGAAAGCATAATAATGAAATTCTATCATAGAAAAATAAAAAATCGCCTGAACTTTGCAGTTCAGGCGACTCAATTCATGTTTGTGTATTTTGTACCTATTGGTACTTATACACGGCTGGCTGCCAGCCGGTTTGACCATAGCGGACAAAGTCCGCGTAGCCAGGTCCTGTTTGCTGCCAAGATTGACCACAAACCGGATTAGATGGCTGGACGAACACAGCTTCCGGAATCCCCCAGGGTCTTCCCTGGTGGGTTTGATACCCGAGTGTGTTACTCGGGAGATACCCTTGGTATGAATTCCCAAAACCTACATTTAAGCCGAACCCACCTGAACAATGGTAAAGTCCTAAACGAAGCCCGCAACCACCACAGAGTTGCAGTTGTGTAGAGACAATACCACAGAAACATCTCCGCCATTTTTTATGACAGCGAGGACACCACTTAGAGGTACCGTACGTCTGGTTATCAAAACCAGTCGTAACAACGGCATCTTTGTCGTCATCGTCATCATCCCCATCCATATGGATGTGAATGTGAGTTTCCCCATCCGTAACTGTGGACGTGGGTGTGGTATTCGTCTTAGCAACACCAAGCCCAGGACTAGGAAGCACGGTAGGTTTTGCGGGAGTAACATCCTTTGGAGGGGTTACTATTGGTCCAGTGACAGTGCTTACGTCTTTAGGCTTGATTACTACTCCTTCAGACAATTCTTCATTTCCGCAACGCGTCGACCCCATTACCACTCCAGCAATACCAAATTCCCACTCGCCGGGATATGCCTCTCTGGTAATAAAATCACCATGGAAAAACCCTGTTCCTGACTTTGTTAGAGTTCTGAACGTGCAAGACACTCCAACTGTCTTGGGGCGCACAAACACATTGTACTTGGCTGTGTCAGCAGGAACTTTACGAACATGATTAAAGATTATCTTCAAATCATTCGTGTCGTCTGTGGCGCTAAAGTTTGGAGTACCGCCGTAGTTAAGACCTTTGTTTTTGAAAATCTGGCTGGCATTTTTTGCATAAAATCCCCTCAGAGTTTTATCTCCAACGATCTGAACTACTCGGGCAACCGCTTCGTCCCAGGTCTTGGAAACTACATTCTCGGGTATCCCCGCAGCCGTAGCGTAACCACAGTTGATACAACTGGTAGCAGGCGTCTGCGCGGAGGAAAAAATTGGCAACAAAGCCAACAACGAAATCATCAGTAAACTTTTCATGATATCAGATTTTTTTGTTTTTATTCAATTCTCGAAGAACCACCTTTGTAGCTCTATATCCTTTATAGTATAGCACTTTCTGGGTGAAAAGTCAAGAGTAAAACCACCCTATAAATCAAGCCCAAATAAGGTATAATGGATGGCATGGCAAACGATTTTGATGAAGAAAAACAGAATAAACAGCTGGAGGAATTGAAAAAGCTGGAAGAAGAGCAACTGGTGCAAACGCTGGCGGAATCAAAATATGGTCTACCCTATGTAAATCTGCTTCGTATGGGTATAGACAATGAAGCCCTGCGGGCAATAGATGAGAAAGATGCTCGTGAACTTAAGGTCGGACCTTTCAAGCTCTCCGGTAAAAATATTTCCATCGCGGTGCGTTCCCCTTCGCCTGATTTGATTGAAAGATTAAAGGATGATATGAAGCGCAGAGACTTGGCGCCAACTTTTTATATGGCTTCCATAGGCAGTATTGAAAAAGTTTGGGACCGATATGTAGAACTTTCTATGGCAGAGAACACCAAAGTTGGAGGACTTGATATTTCTGCGGAAGTCCTGCGCGAAACTGCAAAAAGCATCAGACACATGCAAGACATTGAAGTATTAATCAAAGAAGTAAAAGAAGGAAATAAAATTCATAAAATATCCCGCATGCTTGAAATTATTTTAGCTGGCGCTATCGCCATTAATGCATCCGATGTGCACATAGAACCGGAAAAGGATCAAGCCAGGTTGCGTCTGCGACTAGACGGCGTGCTCCAAGATGTGGATTTTTTCGGCACAGACATTTATCACCTTATAAATTCTCGGGTAAAGCTTCTCTCTGGAATGAAACTTTCCACAAACATCGCTCAAGACGGAAGATTCTCTATTACTGAAGGAGAAGCCGAAGAGATTAGTATTCGTACTTCGCTCATCCCGGGCTCTTATGGTGAATCAATCGTGATGAGAATACTCGACCCGAAAGCAACTGAAATAAAAATAGGAGAAATAGGTATTGAGCCATATTTATATTCCATCATAGAAGAAGAGATAAAGAAACCAAATGGTATGATACTCATTACCGGACCGACTGGCTCTGGAAAGACGACTTCGCTCTATGCCTTCCTCCGTAGAATTTATTCAACGGAAATAAAAATTATAACAATTGAAGACCCAGTGGAATACCGTTTGGAGGGGGTTACCCAAACGCAAGTAGATGAAAAACGCGACTATACTTTCTTAAATGGGCTCCGCGCGGCGCTCCGCCAAGACCCGGATGTAATCATGGTGGGTGAAATCCGCGATGCCGAAACGGCAAAAATCGCTGTGCAATCTGCGCTCACCGGACACTTGGTGTTCTCCACCCTCCACACCAACAACGCGGCCGGCGTTATCCCCCGACTTATTGACCTTGAAGTCAATCCGAAGATTCTAGTTTCCGCCCTTTCGCTTTCTATGGCGCAAAGACTGGTGCGAAAATTGTGTCAATTTTGTAAGAAAGAAAAAGAACTAACCGACAAAGAAAAAAATATTTTGAAAGTAATAATAGACGGAATGAAAGAAGAAGGAAAAGATTTGGCAAAATATGGCATAAGCTTAGATGCGCCGTTTAAAGTATTTACTACTGTGGGTTGTGAAAAATGCAACAAGACCGGCTATAAAGGACGTATCGGAATATTTGAAGCTATTCGCACGGATGAAGCCATAGAAAAAATAATGCCGAGTAATCCGAGCGAGCGAGAAATAAAAAGAGTCGCCAAGACTCAAGGTATACTTTCTATGCGTCAAGACGGCGTGGTAAAAATCCTAAATGGCATTACTTCAATAGAAGAAGTGCAAAGCGTAGTGGACCTGAATGAGGAATAGAACCCTTCGAAAAACTCAGGGTGATTTTTGTTTACAAAAATCAAAAAGCATTAATCTCTAAACAATCCTTAATGGGCTGGGCCCAAAAAGTAACAAACTTTTGAAGGATAGCCCCAGAGAACTTAAAAAGTACCAGAACGTCCTACGCAAATTTGTATAACCAAAGGCTGATCGCTTAGAGATTAATGCCTTCTTTTTTCAAAAAATCGCTTCATCCTAAAAGAATTATACTATATGGAATAATGCGTAAATGTTATAATGTGGACTAGTATGTGCAAAGACTGTGCATAATTCAATCTTTTTGAAGTATAGCATAATATAAACACAATGTCAACCCAGTCGCTCGCAAGCCCCGTAATTACGCGAATGACAGGGCGAACGACGGGGTCAAGCCCAAAAACAAAGATGAATGAAAAAAAACAAACTAAAGAAAAAACCGACGAGTCTTTCTTGGACCAAACTCTTCGCCCTACTCGTTGGGAGGAATACATCGGTCAAAAACACATCAAAGACAATGTAAAACTGCTTTTAGACGCGGCCGAAGAGCGAGGACATATTCCAGAGCATATACTTTTTTATGGACCACCCGGGCTTGGCAAAACCACCCTTGCGCATTTGATAGCCAAAGAAACCGGAAAACAAATAAAAATAACTTCCGGTCCGGCAATTGAAAAAGTTGGCGACCTCGCCTCTGTTCTCACCAACCTCGCCTCCGGCGACATCCTCTTTATAGATGAAATTCACCGCTTAAATAAAATGGTGGAGGAAATCCTCTACCCTGCCATGGAGTCCGGAGTCTTGGATATAATTATCGGTAAAGGTCCGTCCGCGCGCACTATCCAACTAGACCTGCCACCTTTTACTTTGATTGCCGCCACTACTCGCGTTGCGCTAGTGTCCTCCCCGCTTCGCTCCCGTTTCTCGGGGGGAGTTTTTCGGCTTGAGTTTTACTCCAATGAAGAAATTGCGGAAATCATAAAAAGGTCAAGCAAAATTCTGGCTACCGAGCTGGAGAGAGAAGGTTTAGAAGAAATAGCCAAGCGGAGTCGTTTTACTCCCCGCACCGCGAATTATTTTCTGAAACGAGTTAGAGACTTTGCGCAAGTGCATAAGAAAAAATTGAACAAAGAAACTGTGCGAGAAGCGCTCGAAATGCTTTCCGTGGATGAGCTGGGGTTAAATCCAATGGATAAAAAATTTTTGGAAGTTTTGATAAAAAAATTTAACGGCGGACCGGTGGGACTGAAAACCATGTCTGCCGCGCTCTCGGAAGAAGAAGCCACCATAGAAGAAGTCATAGAGCCATACTTGATTCAACTAGGGCTTCTGGAAAAAACTGTACGTGGCAGAGTGGCAACCGAAAAAGCATACGCGCATCTAAATAGTCATAAAGTGAAAAGTGAAAAGTCATAAAGTAGTTGATATATATAAACTTTACACTTTATGAACTTTATAAACTTTTAACTCAATTTCCATGTCAGGCCACAACAAATGGACACAAATAAAGCATAAAAAAGCTTTAACAGACGCAAAGAAAAGTAAAATTTTTTCCAAGCTTGTGCGTTTTATCGCGGTAGAAGCCCGCCTCTCGGGTGGGAAAGATTCGCCGGGGCTACGAAGCGCTATTGGCAAAGCTAGAGCGGTAAATATGCCAAGCGAGAACATTGAACGTGCCATCAAGAAAGCAAGTGAACCATCCTCGCAAATGGAAGCTATCGTCTATGAAGCATATGGACCGGGTGGAGTAGGAATTATAATTGAAACTTTAACTGATAGCAGAAACAGAACCGCGCAAGAAATAAAACATATACTTTCTAAAAATGGTTTTGTCTTGGGAGGTATCGGTTCTGTGGTTTGGGCCTTCCAAAAAGAAATGTCTCCAGAGGGATTAATATACAAGCCCAATTCCAATATCCCGCTTTCCGATTCTGACTTGGAATTACTGGACAAGCTTGTGGACGAGCTTGAAGAGAGTGACGACGTGCAAGAAGTTTACACTAATGCGGAGTAAAAAAGTCGAAAGTTATAAAGTTTATAAAGTTATAAAGTAAAATGAGAATTCTGGGAATTGATCCGGGATATGAGAGGTTGGGAATCGCCATTCTCCAAAAGAATAAGGGTGACAAGAAAGAGCAGGTGCTTTATTCTGAATGTTTTAAAACATCGGCAAAATTGGCATTTGAAGAGAGATTGCTTTTAATTGGTAAAAAAATAAGCGCAATCATAAAAAAATACAAACCAGAAGTTTTGGCGATTGAAACTTTGTTTTCAAATACCAATCAAAAAACAGTAATGCGCGTCTCTGAAACGCGCGGAGTAATTATTTTTCAAGGCGTATTGAACGGATTAAAAATTTTTGAGGCTTCCCCTCCCCAAATCAAACTCGCTACCACAGGTTCGGGGAGAGCGGATAAAACTCAAATGATAAAAATGGTGAAAATGCTGACTGAGATAGATAACACAAAGACATCCGACGATGAGCTCGATGCTATCGCCATAGCTCTGACTGCTTTTGCGCACTTAAAATTTTAGAACTTGAAAGTTATCCACATAATCTATTGCTAAGGGTTTTAGATTTTGATACAAATTAAGAAATTTCAGTCAAAGGCTGATTCGCCTCTGGCGGAAAAAAATTAATAGGTCGCTTTTAGAATTTAAAATCAAAAAAATAAATATGAGTTTTGATGAAGATGAAATCATAGGAAATAGTTTTGGTGGAACCGATGACGACGATGTAGCTGATGATGATTTGGATATGGGGGAAGAAAAACTCCCAACAGGAGAAGAAGAAGATTACGATCCTGAATCTCGTTTTACTTAACAAAAGATCCCGCTCTCGCGGGGTCTTTTGTTGTCTGGATATTTTAGACAATTTTTATAAACTTATGTTTACCTATTTTATAGACGTGCCCGATTTTGATTTTATCCTTTAGATTTACTTTTTTATTTTCAGTTACATCACTTATGGCTCCAGACTTAAAAAGTCTCCTGGTGGCGGAAGTCGATTCTGTGATTTTATTTGCGACCAGTGTTTCCATCAATTCCCCCAAACCCTTCAATTCTTCCACGTTTTCAGGAATTTCCTTTTTTTCAAACTTCTTTACCCAATCATCCTTGGCAGACTCTGCTTTTTTTGCTCCATGATAAATTCTTACAATTTCATAAGCAAGTCTCGTTTTACTGTCTTTTGGATTTTCATTTTTAGGAATATCTAAAACATCGGTGCAAAGCTCAAAACCTTTTATAATTAAAGAATCATCCCAGCTCATAACTTTACCAAACATATCGTTTGGATCGTCTTCAAAAGTAATCATGTTGCCTTCGGTTTTACCCATTTTCTTCCCTGCATTGTCTTCTAAAAGCTTCATGGTAACCACAGACTTGTCTTTGCCAAGTATTTGAGACATTAAGTGCCTTCCCATGAGCATATTAAACGTCTGGTCATTACCCCCAACTTCTACATCCACTCCCATTGCAACGCTGTCATAGCCTTGCATTAAAGGATATAAAAATTCGTGGACAAATACTGGTTTCCCCTCTTTTGCTCTCTTCACAAACATGCTCCTTTTTGAAACCTGATCAACGGTAACATATGAGGCTAATTCTAAAATATCTCCAAACTGGAGTTTAGAGAGCCACTTAGAATTAAATTTAAAAAGAGCCTTGTTGGGACCGGTAAATTTTAAAAACAGAGAAGCCTGTTTTTTGTAATTTCTTAAATTTTTTAAAATTTCTTTTTTAGAAAGTTGTTTCCGAGCTGATATTTTATCTGTTGGGTCTCCTATCATCGCAGTAAAATCTCCCATAAGGAGAATAACTTCATGTCCCAATTCTTGAAATTGTTTTAATTTTTTAAGCGGAATAGCGTGTCCCATATGGAGCGCCGGTCCTGTCGGGTCTATTCCCAAATAAACTTTTAATCTTTTACCAGACAAAAGTTTTTTTTCTAGGCTTTCTTTTACGAAGATATTTTCCACTCCGCGACTAAGTATTGTATCTATTTTATCTTTATCGGTTATAATTTTCATCCCATTAGAAATTTACAATTATATATAATATTTTTTGTTTATTCCCGTTTTTTGAATTTCTAACGGGACTCGCGCTGTGAATTATAACACATTTTTGCTATGATAAGAATCATGAAAAAGAGAGTGATAAAAGCGAAAGGCTGGTTAAAAAAGCTTGGGAAAATTAAGTGGTTTAAAATAAAGAAGATAAAAGTTTCAAAAAACTTGGCGCTTTTCTGCGTGAGTGTTGTTATTTTGATGTTTGGTATAGGCATCATTTGGCTTTCCTCGCTCCGATTACCGGATTTTGAGTCTTTTAGTGACCGTAAAATTATAAATTCTACAAAAATATACGACCGCACCGGGAAAATTCTTCTTTATAATATTCATCAAGATGTAAAAAGAACCGACATCGCATTTGCGGATATGGGGGTTAATATCAAGAATGCCACCATCGCCATTGAAGATTCCGAATTTTATAACCACAAAGGAATTAGGATAAAAGCTATTCTCCGAGCAACATTATCTAACCTCTTTGGTGGTAATGGAACTCAAGGAGGGTCAACCATAACTCAGCAATTGATAAAAAACACACTCCTTACCCAAAAAGTGACCTTAACCCGCAAAATAAAAGAATGGGTGTTGGCGGTCAAGATAGAAAAAATAATGAGTAAAGAAAAAATATTTGAGTTTTACTTGAACGAAGCTCCTTACGGAGGAACCGTCTATGGCATAGATGAGGCAAGCAAAACTTACTTTGACAAACCACCGATTGATTTAACGCTCCCTGAAGCTGCGTATTTGGCCGCTATTCCTCAGTCCCCCACATATTTATCTCCGTATGGGAAAAATAAAGAAAGACTAGATGAAAGAAAAAATTTAGTGCTCCGCAGAATGAAAGAACTTGGTTTTATAACCGAAGAAGAATATAACAATGCCAAAGAGGAGGTCGTGATATTTGCGCCTCAAGTAATCGGTAACATCAAAGCGCCTCATTTTGTCTTTTTTATAAAAAATTATCTGGAAGAAAAGTACGGCAGTGAAATAGTGGAGAGGAGAGGATTGAAGGTTACGACTACTCTTGACTATGAACTTCAAAAAAAAGGAGAGGAAATTGTAAAAGAGGGAGCGCTAAAAAATGAAAAAGACTGGGGTGGAGAAAATGCAGGGCTAGTAGCTATAGATCCAAAAACAGGACAAATCCTAACTATGATCGGTTCCCGAGATTACTTTGATGAAGAGATTGATAGCAATTACAATGTGGCAACTGCGTACAGACAACCCGGCTCTTCATTTAAGCCCTTCATCTACGCTACTGCTTTTAATAAAGGTTTCATGCCGGAAACAGTACTCTTTGACCTGCCAACTGAATTCCAGGCATCCTGTGACGCTTATGGTAGGGCTCTCCCGGGTCGCAGTCAGTCCAACTGTTATAAGCCGGATAACTATGATGGAGCTTTCCGTGGACCTATGTCCTTACGAAACGGGTTAGCGCAATCTATCAACGTAATCGCGGTAAAACTTTTTTATCTTTCGGGCTTAGCCGATTCTCTAAAAACAGCGGAGGATATGGGTATCAGCACACTTACCGACATTGGTCGCTATGGGCTTACCCTCGTAATCGGGGGTGGAGAAGTAACCTTGCTTGATATGACTTCGGCTTACGGAGTTTTTGCCAATGACGGAGTGCGGAATCCGTATACCGGCATTTTGAAAATAGAAGATGTTAGTGGAAAAGTTTTAGAGGAGTTTACTCCAAGACCTAGAGAAGTAATCCCTAAAAATACCGCGCTGACTATTTCAGACATATTATCTGACAACGTCAGTCGAGCGCCTACTTTTGGGCTTAACTCTATGCTGGTCGTACCCGGACACGACGTAGCCGTAAAAACAGGAACCACCAACAGCAACAGAGACGCTTGGACCATCGGCTATACTCCTTCGGTCGTTGTTGGTGTTTGGGCGGGCAACAATGACAATCGGGCAATGAAGAAAGGGGGTGTGGCGATGGCGGGACCTATTTGGAATAAATTTATCGGAGAAGCATTGAAGAACTTGCCAAAAGAAAAATTTGAGGCCCCTAACCTATCTGCTGACCCAAAGGTTGTAAAGCCAATATTGCGGGGAAGCTTTTTGGGTAATGAAAACTTCTTTATAGATAAAATCTCTGGTAAATTAGCTACCATAAATACACCACCGGAGACGGTTGAGGAAAAAATAGTTACCAATGTGCATACTATACTTTATTGGGTGGATAAAAAAGATATTTTAGGTCCTGCGCCGGAGAACCCAGAAAATGACCCGCAATTTAGAAACTGGGAAATCCCAATACAAAACTGGTGGGCATCAAACAGATACAACTATAGGATAACTACGAGCGCCGAAAAACCAACGGAAGAAGACGACATACATACTGAACTTTCAAAACCTGTAGTTTTGATAGTCAAACCAGAAAAAACGACTGTTTACCGACCTGATGAAAAAATAGAGATAGAAGTGGAAAGTAGCGGTCCGTTCCCACTTCAAAAAATAGATATATTTATAAATGACTTATACATAGAAAGCTTTAATCCGAATTCTAAATTCTACTTTACTCCTTCGGATCTTGATAACTTGAGCTATGAAAATGAACTGCGTTTAATATCTTATGATAGCGCCCATAATGTGGGAGAGGCCACGGCTGTATTTTATGTAAAATAAAACTATCTTATTTCTTTTGGAGCTTCCCGGCCAAGTTCTTTTTGGATATTATCTCTGATTTCTTCTAATTTGAGAAAAACTTCATTTTTATAAATTGGTTTGATATTTAAGTAAATCGTCTTGTTTTTTATTTTTATATCTTTTTCGGAAATATTTATCCGGGTAGCTTTCAGTATTGAGTTTTTGATACAGCTTTTCTTTGTTTCTTCTCTAAGGATAAGATCACTGAACCCAAGCAATAAATCTTTGATCTCTATCATAAATATTAAATACTATCTATTCATCGGCATTATAAGGTAAGTAAAAGAATTATCGGACACTGGGTTAATAATCATTGGGCTTGTTGCCCCGGAGAGTTTAATGGAAATACTATCCGTGGTTATTGATTGGAAACAATCCAGAAAATATCTATAGTTGAAACTAAGAGCCGTGTCTTCACCTTTCAATACTGCCTCTAGATGTGTTTTATTTTCTCCAATACTATTATTCTGGGAAGAAAGTTCAAAAATCTTTTCTTTAACTTTTATAGCCAAGTCAAGTTGATTAAATTTATCCGAAAAAATATTCGAAAGTTTGAGGGCGTTTAAAAGGTCTTGTTTTAAAACCACAACTTCGGTTGTAGAAGTTTTGGGAATAATTTGAGGATAATCCGGAAAAACTCCATCAATTACTCTTGAAGTAAGATAGATATAGTTTGCGGAAAAAGAAATTTGGTTTTTATTAAAACATACTTTCACTAAACCGCCCGTCTCCGAAAAAATCCGAAGTATTTCCGGCACATTTTTAAATGGTAAAAGTATACCTAAAATTTCCGGAATTCCTTTTACTTTTACTTTTTTCTCAGCCAACCGAAAAGAATCTGTGGAAACAAAAATCAACTGGTCTTCTTTTGAATATATATAAACACTTGAAATCTCCGGTTTTACGTCAGATGGAGATGAACTATAATACACTGATTTTATACCGTCTACTATTTTTTTTACTTCAATTTCAAAAGTGGTTCCAGAAACAGTTGGTATAGTTGGAAAATCATCATACGGCTGACCTTTTAGTTTTATCTGGCTTTTCTTGGTTTTTATTAATAAATTCCCATCAACACCCAAAAGAGACACTTTTTCTCCATCAAGTATATTGGAAAAAACACCGGCTAAAACCGTGCCGGACACGGCGAGTGTCCCTTCATTTTCTATTTTTGCTGGAATTTCTATTTCAATACCTAAACTCAAGTTCATGGCGCGCAATTTTAATGATTTTCCAGAGGCAATTAAAAGAATAGAGCTTAAAACCGGCAAGGTTAAATTTTTCCCAGTAATTCTTTCTACCCCTAAAACAGCATTTCTTATTTTTTCTATATCACATTCTAGTTTCATATGTTTATATTTATTATATTTAATCTATTAGTATTATTAGTCTTGTGGATAAGTGGATAAGTGGGTTCTATGTTATTTTAAATAAGTTATTTGTAATTTATGTTTTTGTTTTTATCTGATAAGTTTTATTTTGACTACCTTTTTTGTTTTTTATTTTTAAATTTTATAACTTTATCCTTAATTATTAACTGTTTTTGTTTCTAATATTATATACTTTTCGTTTGTTTATCAACACCTATTTAAACATAATTCTTATTGCCTCCAACTCCTGTAATAACTGGGGGTCATTCTTTAAATCTGTTTTTATCTTTAAATATGAGTGAATTACCGTGGTGTGGTCTTTCCCGCCTAATTTCTGGCCGATTAGTGGATAAGAAACATTAAAGTCTTCTCGCAGGACATACATTACCATTTGTCGCGCTTTCACAATTTCTTTTCTTCTGGTTTTTTCGTAAATAGAAGATTCTTCTAGATTATAATAATCACTAACCAACTTAACTACGTCTTTTATAGCCACATTCTTTTTTGGTCTGATGTTGTTTTTTAGTATATTTTTTACTTCAGTAAGCGTTAGGGGTTTATTTTTTAAGCGATATTGACCGATTATTAGATTTAAACTACCTTCAAGTTCTCGGATATTACCTTGAATAATTTCGGCTATATACTCAACTATTTCTTTTTCTAACTCAAAACCCTGTCCTTCTAATTTAACTTTCAGAATTGCTAAGCGAGATTCGTATTCTGGTTCCGATACGTCCACAATCATTCCAGCCGCAAAACGCGACTTTAAGCGGTCCGCCAATTCCGGAATATAATTTGGGTGTTTATCGGAGGAAAAAATTATTTGCTTATTGTTTTCGTAGAAAGTGTTAAAAGTATGGAAAAGTTCTTCTTGAATTTTTTCCATTTTACCTATAAATTGAATATCATCTATAATTAAGAGGTCGTATTTGCGGTATTTTTCTTTAAAAGAGTTTGCCCGGTTCCCCTGTAGAGAATTTATGAAATCGGTGGCAAATTTCTCCAGTGTTATATAGTGCACTTTTTTGTTTTGATATTTTTCTTTTATGGAGTTTCCAACAGCCTGTAATAAGTGTGTTTTTCCAAGTCCGGTATTTCCGTAAACGAAGAAAGGGTTATACTTAGTCCCCGGGGATTCTATGATTGCTTGAGAGGCGGCATAAGCGAGTTCGTTGAAAGAACCGACGATGAAGGAATCAAAACGGTAACGTGGGTTTAGGTTATCTTCCGGGTTTATGTATAAGTCTTTCAGAGGCAACTCTTTGTTTACCGAGGACTCGTTTATTTTTTGTGTTTCTTGTTTACTTGGTTCTGTCTTTGTGATGGTGTATTCCACTGCGCGCATGTTTTCATAAGCATTGGCTATGGTTTTAGTGATAAGCTTGTGATATTTGTTTTTGAGCCAATCTCGCACAAACTCATTTGGCACTCCGACGTATATTATCCCTCCATCTTCTCGCAGGACGCAGGTGTTTTTGAACCAGGTGCTGAAATTTGCCTTTGACAATTCGGCTTCAATCTCAACCAAGCAATTTTCCCAAAGTTGTTTTGTATCCATCCCGTTAGAAGTTCACTAAATTACTCATTTATAATTATTTTCACCCGTTTTTCAATCTTTTCTAAACTTCTAACGGGATCCATTGCTTTGCATTATACTCACTTCCTTGAGTAAGTAAAATTTTGATTAGTTATTAAACCTGTTGATAATCTGTTGATAATAATATATACTACACACCATGTCACAAACATATCAACCCAAAAAAAGGAAAAGAGCGAAAGCCCACGGCTTTTTAGTCAGGTCAAGAACAAAGAGCGGAAAGAATGTCTTAAAAAGAAGAATGCAAAAAGGACGGAAAAAGCTTTCTGTATAAAATTATATTAAATTATGTTGCCCAAGAAAAACCGGGCGAGTAAAAAAGATTTGGAAGGGGTTTTTAGAAAAGGACTTTTTTTGACGTCTCCAAATATAACTTTTAAGTATTTAAAAATTAAAAACAACTTTTCGGGGACAGATAAAAATTTTAGAATTTCTTTTATTGCGCCAAAGGCAATTAGTAAAAGCGCCGTGAAAAGGAATTTCTTAAAAAGACGAGGGTATAGACTTTTTAAAAAACACATAGATTCTCTACCCTTCCCTATCGTCGGAGCTTTTATTTTTAATAAAAATAACGTAGAAAATCTAGAAGATGAAATTAAAAAAATACTTAATAAAATTCATTGATTTTTATCAAAAAAACATTAGCCCTCTCAAGAGGCCCAGTTGCGTTTTTTACCCGACTTGTTCGGAATACACCAAAGAAGCGATAAATAAGTACGGCATAGTTAAAGGAATGTGGCTGGGAGGTAGAAGAATTTTACGTTGTCATCCATGGCAAAAAAATCATATAGACCTTCTCCAATAACTTTTTAAACAAAAAGTTTGGAATTTTAAGCGTTTTCATATAGAATGGCTAGATGCTTACTAATATTTGGGATACTCTTTTATATGAGCCATTACTGAACGCCCTGGCTTTTTTAATTTCAATTGTTCCCGGGGGAGACGTCGGTATTGCCGTTATTTTACTTACTTTGTTGGTAAAAATCGTTCTTTTTCCGCTGTCCAAACGTTCTATCCAAAGCCAAGCCAAGATGGCTTTACTTACTCCGGAGATAAATAAAATAAAACAAAGTGGGAAAAGTAAGGAAGAACAAGCAAAACTTACTTTTGACCTGTACAAAAAACACAAAACCAATCCCTTTGCCGGTTGTCTTTTAGTCCTAATTCAAATTCCGATTATTTTTGCGCTTTATTATGTTTTTTATAAAGGAATAAATTTTGAAAGCGGAGTTTTGTATTCTTTCGTTAAAGTTCCAGAGAATATGAATATGGTTTTTCTGGGGCTTATTGATATAGGTGGCAAGAGTTTGATTTTAGCAATTTTAGCTGGAATCTCCCAATACTTCCAAGCGCACTTTATGCCCAAGCCAGCAACCCCATCAGGGAGTGGCAACTCTTTTGCAGAGTCTTTTTCCAAGAGTATGCATGTCCAGATGAAGTACGTTTTCCCTTTTGTGGTGGGTTTTATTTCTTACAGCGTCTCCGGAGCCATTGCGCTGTATTGGACAGTGAGCAATATATTTGCCGTATGCCAACAGGTTTATATGAATAGAAAAGCGAAGTTGGTAGAACAGGAGAAAAAATAAAACTATGAATAAAAATGAAATTATTAATTTAATAAGAGAATTGATGGAAAAAACACAAGTGTCTTCCGGAGATATTTTAGTGGAAGAAAAGGACATGAAAGACAATTCAAAGACCCATTGGTTTTCAGTACAGGTGAGCGACCCGTATCCTTTCTTGCGTCACGAAGGGGAAGCCCTTTTTGCTTTAAACCACTTAGTCAGAAGGATAATTGAGTCAAAGATTTCTCAAAAAGACGCCGAGGAGAATTCACAAGCGCTCGAAGTCATGATTGATATGAATGATTTTCAGAAAAAAAGAATAGAAAATATTCATGCGATAGCGCATATGATGGCAGAACGGGCGAGGTATTTTAAGTCCAGTATAGAAGTTGACCCGATGTCAGCGTACGAACGCAGGATTGTGCATGAGTTTCTTTCAGACGCGACCGACTTAAAGACAGAATCCGAAGGCGTAGGTCACTCCCGCCGAGTCGTGATAAGATACATCGGCGGAATCTAACTATTTTAGTCTAAGTTCCCAAAGATACGAGTCTTTTTTATTTATCAAGAACAGATAATCTTCATTTTCACTAAGTGCCAGTTTTATTCCATCTATCTCTTCCCCCACCCCCACTAGTTTTGGGTCTGAAAGAATTATTCCAATAGGGTTTTCAATTTCGATTTTCCAAAGTTGGTCATTAAAACTTACCTCTCCTTGATACCAAGCATCAGGATACAAGGTTTGCCCTATATATTTTGGTACGGAACAGTATAAGAGAGTGCTATTTTTACTCCAAACACATTTTTCTGGAAGCGTGCTTATGTTTAGAGACCGAATCTCTCGTGTTTCAATATTATAGATATTTAACGACAAATTATTATTACCATAAAGCACCAGTTTACCATCGGGGCTAGAAAGCGTGGTCAACCCGTAAATATTTCCCAAAGCCTTATGAAGCTCTTTTGAATTTGAGCCAAGAGTGTACATGTAGCCGGGAGCTCCCCCGGAAGCTTTAGTGGTCAAAGCAATGGTTTCAGTTGTCGGCCATTCCGATAACCATTCTGTAAAAGCCGAATCCAACACTTGAGTTTTGTTTTCACCGAGCACAGAAGCTGTCATTCCCATAGCTCCGTCATTTATATTATATAAATAAAAAATTTTAGAACTGTCAGCAGAGACACTTACATCGGTAACATTTTCCGGCAAAAAAGAGCCTGTCAGTTTAGTTGTACTTGCATCTCCACCGAGAACATCTGCTGGGAGTTTGCCAATAAAAGTGGCAATAGTCACATTGTCAGGTCGCAAATAACGCATAATGACCGCATCTGTCTTATTTCCAAATAACGCTTCGCGCACCCCGAGCACAATAGTGTCAGAAAGTTTTCGCTCATCTATTCTATCAGCATAAGTTTGAAGAATATTCCCTGTTGCTTTATCTACATATCTAAGTGTGGCAACGAATTCCGTAAGTGGAGCGCTGGGTGTAGTCGCAGTTTCTGTTTGAGGAGTGTCGCTTGGAGCAGAAGTCGGCAAGTCTATGAAACGTTCCTTGGTAAAAACACCATAGCCTGCGATAGGCACCGTGGAAACTTTGGTTAAAATCATCTTTTCTACTTCAGCAATTGATTCGTCTCGATAATCTGAAATGTCTGACGGGGTTTTAGGGTCTCCATTTTGGTTTCGGTTTTTACCGAAGGAAAAAAATTCCGAGACAAAACTAACAACGTTGCCCCCGTCTCGGTTTTCATCAGTCGGCGCATTTCTAGAATATAAAAATATTAAGAAGCCTATGACGATGAGGGCTAAAAACGCTATTAATAAAATGAAATTTCTTTTTTGCATATTGTTTTTACTTGTTTTTTTAATTACCGTCGGTTGACCAATGCCATGGCTCCCTAGCATAGTTTTTAAATTTATATCTTTTCGCATTTTCTGCTAGCCATTTAAAACAATGATTCTCGTCGTTTGCTATTCTCTCGCCATCACAAGCCAAATCAATCGCCAGACCGCTCTCATGCCTGGAGGTGCCGGGCTTGGCGGTCGGCGGGGTGCAATACTTGGACGGCTTTGTTGAAATATCTCCTTGGCAATTTTTGATTCTTAGTGCGATTTGCTGTTCCCTTGACCTCCAGCCGGAGCCCGAGAGCTTGATTGGCTTTGGTGTTAGTACCCCATTTATCATTTCTTGGTTATTTCCTGCTTCAATTAGCATAGCGGTCAAACTGTTTACTACGCTTTCGCAAACCCAAAAACTACCATAATTCCCCACCGCTTCCTCCATGCCGTCTTTGCAAATAGCATTTTTAAAACCGGCTGGTGGCACAGTGCCGGCGCCGATAGGTCCTTCCACGTAGTTTTCTCGGTCATCTTGGAGCTGGGGGGTAGCCTCAGGTAAATCTTCAAGGCAGAGCTTGAGCAAGTTTGGATTGATTTCATTTAATATAAGCCAAGCGGCTAGCGCCAAAAGAAGACCTAAAATTGCTTGGGTGATTTTACTTTTACCGGACTCTTTGGAAGAAACTAGCTCACTCGTCATATATTCTATTCCACCAATGACTATCATAAGCATCGCCAAGACCGCTGAGACTCCAATGAATACATCGATTATTACATTTAGGTATTCTCCGAAAGCGCAAGGCTTGGCTGTATTAAATGTAGGGTCGTTCGGAGACAAGGGCGCTAAATATTCGTAAACAGTATTTGAGTCACTAGGTTGGCCTGAATTAGGGGGTGTTACACAATTTATACATGGATTATCAGGGTCTTGATTACCAAAGATAGGGTCTATACTAGGGTCTGCGCATGTTCCGTTTGGGACTTCCACTTGTGGCGGAACACATTGTCCAACGTGTAATGGGTTATGGTTAGCAAAAATTATATTAGAGGCAAAAAAAGATATAATCATTATTATTAAAAATAAGTAAGATATTTTTTTTATTTTTTTGTGAAACTTTGTTTTCATTTTTCTTTAAAAACTCACAATCACTTCTTCTGTTACTCCTTCGAACAGGTTTCTAATATTTTCCACGTTTAAATTTATAACAGATGTTCCGGGTTTTCCTTCTTCAGGGATGACGGTTATCAGATTTCTCGGGGTGGTGGTAATTAGTTCTATTCCGCCCACCAACCATTTAAACTCCAAGTCTAAAGAATTTAGATTCTTTGGCGTGACGAAATACGGCACCGCGATAATTGTCTCTCCGCCTTTACTGATTTTATGTCCATCCTCTATTGCGTTTTCCATTTTTATACCAAGGACCGGGTCAACTCTATAAAAAACTATTTTGGCGCTGGAGGGGGCTAGGGTAATTCTACTGGAAGCGTTTATTTTACCCAAAACATCCGAGACTTCCACACTTATTTGATAAGATGTATCTATATAACTATGCTTTAAGATTAAAAATCTTTTGCCCCAGCCAGAATCATCAGGCTGTGCCTTATAGTTTTTCTTCCACGCGTAAGAAAGATTATTACTGCTTATTTTCCCATTAGTTCCTGAAACACTCGGCATGGCTACCACTTTATATGTTCCTTCAGAAGCGACTAGGGCCTTGCCTCTGTAAAAAGGAGGAACGTAGGAATTATATGCTTCCCAAAGCAAGTCTACTTCTGCTGGGGATATGTTAATAGTTTTTACGACACTTTGCCCGTTTGTCATGTCTATGGTTACCGCGAGTTCTGTGAAAGAAGTGCCACTTCCCATATTGAAAGAGAAAGAATCTCTACCGATTCCGGCGCTCAATTTTTCTCCGTTTACAGACCAAGAAATATAAGCTTTTTTCAAGTCTGTGGTGGAGGTGTTCACGATAGCTCTTACACTTTGATTTGGAGCTGGATTCTTCGGAGAAATTTCTAGCACTATGTCGGTGTTTTTTATTTGGGCCAAAGCAAAGTTTGCTCCGAACACGAAAAAGAACATAAAGACAAGCGAGAGATTTAATATTAGTATTTTTTGTATCATTTCTTTTATCATAACATTTTTGGTCATCTTGCTCATGCTTTTTGCGCCGGTTCCACTTTATCGAGCTCTGCCTTGGCGGCCTTTATGGATAATATTTGTGAAGGGTCGGAGGTAATTATCTGGTCTTCGGTATATGAAGAAACAACTTTTATAGCTACATGCTTGAGTCCGGCAAAAAATATCCCTTCTCCTACCCCAGACTCCAAAAGCAGATATTTTTCTTCGTCAGTCAGATTGAAGGTTTTCTGCAGTACTTCAATTGTGGAAGGCGATTGTTTTAGTAAAAGCTGGATAGAAGAGTTGGTGACTATCGGCACTCCATAGGGAGACTTCATAAAATCTGCCGCGTCTTGAGTAATAGTGGCAAGCCCTAAGTAGTATTTCCTGCCTCTCTTTGCCATGGAGTATAGGAAAGAGGCGGTATCTTCGGATTTCATCATCCACCAAGCTTCGTCCACTACCAAGAGTCTTTTTTTTAAATTTTTGCGGATAGTATTCCAAATATAATGGGTGACGATATACATTGCGACCGGTTTTAATTCATCTTCCATATCACGCACCGAGAAAACCACGAATTTTTTGTTAATATCCACATTTGAGGGTCTATTGATAAAAGTTGACCAAGAACCCTTAGTGTATTTTATAAGTCTCTGCACTACAGAGTCGGACCCTTCCATTCCGGAGAGCACCATTTCAAAGTCAGAAAGGAGCGGAGGCTCTATATTTGAAAAATCTGACTGGGGAGTGATATCTTTGATGGCATAAGTTTCTGAAATTGCGCGGTCTACTATGGAATCTTCTTCTGGAGTAAGACCTCCGAGCATCAATCTAAAAAGTCCTACTAGATTAATAGTGTTTGAGCGAAGCACATCCTCAGCTGTTTCATCCTCACGCGGTATTGGCAAATCAAAAGGATTGATATGGTGGTCGGAAGAAAGTGAGATATTGAAATATCTTCCTCCGACTGTCTCAGCCAAATATTCGTATTCCCGCTCCGGGTCTATCACGATGACATCGATGTCAAACATCAAAGACCTTAAAATTTCTAGTTTTGTAGCATAGCTTTTTCCCGAGCCTGATTTGGCAAAAGTCACAGAGTTATAGTTCTCTAGAGAGAATCGGTCAAAAAGTATCAAGCTAGAATTATGCCTGTTTATGCCGTAAAGTATTCCTTTTTCACTCGTTAAGTCAAAAGAAATGAACGGGAAGATGCTGGAGAGTGGCTCCGAATTTAATTTTTGGTGGACGCTCAACAAATCGGTGCCAATAGGAATAACTGATTTAAAACCTTGGTCTTGCTGGAAGAGCGCCGGTTTTATATAGATGAGGCGAGACTCTAGGATTGATTTTATTTCGTTTTCAATTTTAAAAAGGTCCAAATCGTTGTCTGCATAGACAGTAATATACACCCCTACATCAAATAATTTCTCTTGAGCTTGAATTAAATTATCTCGCAGGGTTTCCAAGTCTTGGTAGGCGGTATCTAGCATTGGGTCCCGGACCATTCCCTTGCTCTCGCGTATATTTATCTGGCTTTGCACCTCGGCCACTTTTTTCTGGAATTGCCGAAGCGCAAGCGAGGTATCTATAGGGTGGACGAAGATTGAAACATCAAAAATTTTATCCAAGTTGATAATCGGTGAGAACCAATTGTCTGTGAGGTATCTCGGATACGATATGATAAAGAAAGTGCGAGCTATTTTATCCCCCAGGTCGAGCGATTTCGGGCCGATCTTTAACGCTGATGGCGCAATCACGTCTTGGAGCTCCAAAGTTGCCGACTCGTGAATCTCTTCCGGCAGTATCGTCACCACAGAAGCATTTGCTTCTACTCCTGTTTTCTTTTTTTTGAATAATGTATCAAGAATTCCCATAATTTTTTACTTTTTAAAATTTATTGCTCTAGTTGGATTTTCCCTTCCAACTCCCCCGGATTGAAAACTTTATAAAATACTTCCACTACCTCTTCGGTTCCAAGTTGAGCGCTCTTTATTCCGCATCTATTGAGCCCTTGTTGGATTACACTTACCCTCTCTTCTAATTGGGACCTTTTTTCTTCAAAGTTCATTTCCGCTTCCAGGCGCGCTTGCGATTTGTTCTTTTTAGAAAATATCCCTTTTAACATTGAAGTATCTCCGCCCAGACTGAGCTGAGTATAAGGCACAACCACAAAAAAGTTTTTGGTCATAATACTTACTGATTCGGTGAAATTTCTGATAAATTCTATGTATTCCTTTGTTTGAAGTTTTAGGAGCGGTTCATTTTGGATTTTCATTCTATTTTCCAAAAGGAGAAGATAGGGGCGGATATCAAGCTTTCTTGATTGCACTGTCATTTGAATTGGAAAGTCCAAAGTATTTAGAAATGCTTGGAATTGCAAAATAGTCGCTTTCTGCTCGTCGGAAGACTTCAAGGACAAATTGATAGAATTTGCGAGCACAATCGCGCGGAGTTCGCCGTTTTTTAGTAGGATAATACCATCACGGACTTCCTTGATTGGTACAAATTCTTGAGTTGATTTTGCGCTGAGTGCCATATTATTTATTTTGTTCCTGTTCTTTTTTTAAGTCCAACACATCCAAACTCCAAGCCAAGTCTCGCAGTTTGCTTCTACCCAACCTCGGCTCCATAGAAGTGGGAATATTTTTTTCTTCACCCTCTCCTTTTTGCATAGCTACTTTGACCTCGGCTACCTTGATTGTTTTTTGTTCTTTTTTCCAGATATATAATTTATTGCCCACGATGAATTTGAAACCGGATTCCAAAAGGTGAATAAAAGGCTTTTCATTCGGACGGTAAAATGTAAGAGCCAGCGCGAATCCGGCTATGATGAGCATTGGAATTAGTCCCACCAGAAAACCGAGCAATTTAAAAATAATAAAACAAAGCCCACCTCCACCGGCGAGGTATACGAATTGACTAAAGGTAAAAGGACCGAATATTTTGTCTTCTATGTCTAAAAATTGTGGGACTCTAAACTGCATGAAGTAAGTTATAAAGTTTGTAAAGTTATAAAGTTTGTAAAGTTGGAATACATAAAGTTAATCAAGAGTTTTTATAAAACCTGACAATATTTTAGATATTTCTAGAGTCAATTTGTGTATTCTTTCAAAGTCATTTTTTGTAATATATTTCAACTCTAATCCTAATTCTAACATAGATCTTACTTCTCCTGTAGACCCTTTTGCGATAAAGAGAAAATTCTTTAATTCTTTATTAGTCCTTCTTTCAAAACCTTCCGCTATATTATTCATTATAGAAACTGAAGCTCTTTCTATTTGGTTTTTGAAACTAAAATCTTTGCAGTTTTTCAGTATTAAATATACATTGAGCGTTAATTCTTTACCTTTTTGCCAAGCTATTATATCTTCAAATTTTTCTATTTTCATTTACTTTTTAACTTTCAACTTTATGAACTTTACAACTAGAGAAATTCCAGAGTGACACTCCAGTGTCACTCTGGAATTTCTCGGTACGGGTCTGCTTTTTGGATACTTGGTTTTACTTTTTCTTCCGCTTCTATTTTAGGCGCGTCTGTTTTTACGTAGTCTGTCTTCACAGAAGGGATTTGGAAAAAGCCGGAGAGCTTTTGCGCAGAAATAGGAGGGGTGACAATTAAATCCGGATTTTCTATTTTTGCGAGCATGTCTTGCGTAGTTTCCACTTTTTGTTCCACCGCTTGCGGTTTTCCTGGCGCTTTTTCTAAATTTATTCCTGCGTTTTTCATCACAAAGCTGTCTTCGTTGGATATTTCTGGGCTCAGTGTCTTTATGGCGGACGGAGCTCTGTTTTGACCAATTTTTTCTACCAGCTTTTCTTTTATTTTTTTAAAGACCAACTCGTTCATATCTTTGACTATCATATCTACCGCTTCATCACTTAACCCCATTTTGCTTTTTAGTTCTTTTGGATATTCGCTAGGGTTCAAAAGTCTGCACAACAGGAGCTCGGTTTGGAATCCCAGAGTTTCAATTTGGGAGAAACTCAATTTTTTGGTTTCTCGCATACCTATTATCGCATCGCTCCACGGGACTGCATCAATAGCAGACCGCGCTTCTTCGGTGAGTGCGAGCCTCGCTTGCTTTATTTTTTCTTGAAATAAATCGTTTGAGTTCATTTTTTTTGTATTTATCTTCCTCCGCTAACAATGAAATTAACATTTCCTGCCCAATCTTCCTCTGCTCCTTCTCCACTTTCTTCTCCACTCTCGTTGTTTTTGTGAAATTGTTCCGAGAGCTGAGAGCGGATGGGGCGAAGTATGGCATCATCTATCTCGGTGAGCATTTTTTCCAAATCCAGCTTTGGCAGTCCGAGTTCTTTTTCTAGTAATTCTTCGTATTCAACTAAGTGGATCACTCCGAGTAAAGCCAACGTAGTTTCCGTACCCAAAGTCGATATTTGTTCTTGAGACAAACCATACTTGGAGCTAATTTTCTGCAATTCATCCACCCATTTGAAAGTCGCAAAAATTTGTTGAACATTTGGTGGGAGTTTGCTGTAGTAGAGCGCTATATTTTTTTGTAATTCTTCTTTATCCATAATTTATTATTTTAGTGTCCTACACTTTTGACTTCTTTGGTGTGACTATCTCCTCCGCCTCCACGTCCACCTCCCGTATTCATATTAACACCCTTCAAGGCCTCTTCCATTGTATATTTTAGGTCAAGCAGAAAGTCGCCTTTTCCTGTGCCGTGCTCTATCCCTACACTCTTTTTCATTCCTACTCTCATCCCCAAGGCTACTGCTCCGATGATTCCAACTGCTAACTTTCCGAATCCTTTTGAAGCTACTTTTGTTGTTGAGAGATTGCGAGCATCATAAGTTCCTTTACGCAGTGCTTGTACAAATTCTCCCACAGCCACATTTGCTTTTGAAGCATCTATTATTTCATTAGTTCTTAAATGTTCTCCTTCTCTTTTTTCTCCAGTAACAGGATCTATTTTTCCATCATTAAGCGTTGATATTGTTCCTACTCTATAAGTTTCTCCAGTTTTATCTGTGATTGCCCTATCACCAGCCTTATATTTATCCATTATTAGTTGTTTTTGGGGTGCTCCTAAGCCAGCAAAATTTCCACCATATATAAATTTAGCGAGTTCGTCTTTCTCGACTTCTTTATGAACAATAAGTTGTTGAGTTTCTTTTAGCTCTTTGTATGTAATATTTTCATGTCCAGGCAAGTGCCCAAATTCTGATTTTGCTTTCTGGTTAAGAATACTGGTTGAATGAGTCTTTTTCCCAAATTTTTCATCGTCTCGCTGTAACCCTTTACCAATACTTACCCTCTTTCCATCCTCACCTTTCCACGAAGTGTGCAATATTGCAGCTGTTCCCGCGCTCATGAATTTACCTGCTTCCCTCATATATGCAGGAATGTTAACACTACTCAATCCTCCCTTTTTCCACTGATCTACAAATCCACCCCCTCTTATTGTTTTATTACGTGCACTGTCATTTTGTACATATTTTGATACTGCCCCAATTGTGCTTCTTCCTAGATATGCTCCACCCAGCGCTGTGGCGCCTAGAGCCATTCCACCCAACACTGCCGCGCCTTTTACCACTGCGGAGCCCATTTCGCCGGAGTATTCCACGGCGAGCTTCTTGGC
>Ga0209542_10003998_pt1 | contig 30804 bp, 23 predicted proteins | sample RifCSPhighO2_01_FD_184028 | JGI IMG/M metagenome (GOLD analysis project Ga0209542, IMG submission 184028) | Soil microbial communities from Rifle, Colorado - Rifle CSP2_plank highO2_0.1 (SPAdes) (version 2) | ecosystem: Environmental > Terrestrial > Deep subsurface > Rock core/Sediment ... | reverse complement strand
ACTTGTAATGGTCCTATTGGAGGAATAATTGTAAGCGGAAACAATGTTTTAATAGACATATATTCTCCTTGCGCTAAAAAAAGAACATTAGTTGAAAAATGCGCTATAAAGCCTATAAGTTGCGACCAGTGTTGCGGAGGACGCGCATGGCTTTGGGACTCTGTTGGAAATGGATGCGGGTGCGGATAAAATCTAAAACTTATAAATATTAATCTGTAAAACATTTAATAATATATAAATAATGCTCTAAACAATGAAAACACTTTTAATTATATTATTTTTTACTTTAACTGCTTTATCTATACCTTTGTTTGCGCAAGCGTCTGTTCCTGTTTGGGTTACAAATTTTGACGAGTGCACGGAATTTCAGCAAAGAATGGAAAATTTTGAATATAGCTTGCATTCCACTCTTTTACAAAAACAGCTTGACACAGAAGCGTCTCGTGAGCTCGCGCGAGTTGAAAAAGCAAGAAACGATGTTAACAGGCTTGTGGCTTCAGTTTATGACGAATTAAGAACAACTCAAATAAAGCTTCCTGATGAAAACGCTAAAATATTGCAAAGTATGGGAATCGCTGTAAATGATCCTCAAAAAACATCTGCGTCAGGGTCTGAATTCTGTAGAGCAAGTTATGAAACGCAAGTTGATATTGAAGGCGTTTCTCAATGTTTAGCAGTTCAACAAGAAGCGCGCATTATAACAAATATTGATGATTATATTTTTGAAGAACCAATAAGAAAAGCTGCAGACTTTTTATTTTGCTATTTAGGCGACTGGAGACATTTTCCAATTGATTATATTAACAGCGCGGATAATTGCGAAAATTTAATTGGAAAAGAGAATTGTTCTGAACAAGATATAATTTCAAAATTAGATTCATTGGGAAAGGATAGAAATAATAAATTTATCAATGGAGAAATTGGCATAACAGAAGTATGCGACGCTATGAGAGATTTGCCAGACAAAGGGATAAAATGTTCAGCTGATATTATGCGAGACATTATAAAATATAATACTTTAAACCAAATTTCTAGAAAAGATAGAACTTTTACTTTAATGCCTCCTCAAACCTGGTACACGCCAGAAAGATGTAAAATTATAGAATCCGTACTTACAACTTCAGATACTTGCGACATAAACAAAGATCAATCGCCTTCTTGCGAAACACCGTATAAAAAAAATCTAAAAAGAATGAGCAATAATAAAGATTCTATTTATGGAAACCCAACATTAAAATTAACTCCTGATAATGATCCTTTATGGAGCTTTGATAAAGTATTGGAATCGTTTCAAGTGTCTGAAAACAGCGTAACCGGACTTCAAGATAAAGCATTAAATCAAGCGCTAAAAATTATAAACGATTATACGGAATTAAATAAAATACAATATCAAACAGGCAAAGGATTGCGTCCATCAACTTACATAATAGGATTTAAAGATTATTTAGATTCTGAAACTTTTACAATATTGCAAGAAGATAAAATTTTTACTCCATTGCCCACTTATTGGAAGAATAAAAACCCGCAAGGACAATACTTCTTTTTTGACACTGGAATTGTTATATCGCCAACAGTAATATTGCTTAATAAATTAGAATCAGCTATACAAGCGCAATTTGATTTAGCTAGGGACACATTCGCTTTTATTGGCAGCGACGGAACTAATCCAGATAATTATCCAAGAATAGATTATAACAGCGAAACAATTTCCGGAGCTTCAATAGGAGGCATTAATACAGGCTCTGTCCTTCAAAATAATCTGTCTTATCAAAATTCAAGCATTAACCTTGGCTTAATAACAACAATAGGCTCTAAAACTGTTAATATAGCCGCTGTTTCAAAAGTTCTTGAAGGAGCCGGGATTTCTACTAATGCAATTCAAAGCATATTAACAAGCAATATTTCTGATTCTAAAAAAATAAGCGATTCAGTTTCTGAGCTTGTTATAAAAAAAGCTGACCCTGAGGTTATATCTGTGTTTACTAATATGATTGGAGGCAATATTAGTAAAAATACTATTAAAGAGTCAGTTGCTGATCTTGTTGTAAAAAAAATTCCTGTTGATTCTATTGCATCAGTTGTAAATGGTTTATCAGATGGGAAAATTGACGCTAATACCGCAAATGACACAATAAGCAAATTATTAAACGCTAATGTTGATTATAAAAATATTGGCAATGTTATAAAAGAAATATCAAATAGCGGCATTAACATTGACTCTATTAAAACAATTGCTTCTACAATGGAAAATTTAGGAATTCTTCCTAATACTGTTAGCGATATTACAAATACCTTATCTAATAAAATAATACCCGCGAATATTATAAATAACGCGGAAAACTTTTTGTCTTCAATAGGAGCGAGTAATATTGCAACAGATGTTATAAAAAATACATTAACAGGAAAAAGTCTTAACGCTAATACTATAAAAAACTTATTGGTAACTCTTGGTAAAGAAAAAATTACTCCTAACAATATAAAAACATTCTTTGGAAAATTTGGAAAAATTGACGCTGTTACATCAGGTAAAATAGTTGAAGAATCCATAAACGAAATAGATTCTAATATTATAGGAGCTGGGATTAGCCCTTTGGCAAATGTAAATGATTTTTCTGTTTCTGGAATTATAAATAATTTAACCGGGACAAGCCCTAATATTGCTGGAACAGCAATATCTTTGCTTTCTGGAAATTTTGGATCTCTTGCCATTCCTATGGCTGAAAAATTCTTAGGAGCTTCTGGTGTTTCTTCTAACGTTATTAAAGCTATAACAAGTTTATTTCCAAGCAGCAACAGCAATGGAATAAGCGCGAATAAATGCCAATCATTTACCGAAGAATGGCTAAAGCCAGGTCCTTTAAATATAAATAGTCTATTATTAAATCCAACTCTTCCGGAACAAGAATTATTGCCTCCGCCTTATTACGATCAAGCTATAACATTTAATCTTGACGCTGGAACGCCTCTTCAAAACAGAATAACAGAAGATGTAGGAGATTTTGAGCAAAACTATTTTACTCAATTTTATAATAATGTGTTGCAATTATACAAAACTCCGTTTAGTCAAGTATTAGAAAATTGGTTTAAGCCTTTTGACAACATTAATTCTAACAGTATATTTAAATAACTATTTTTCGTTTTAAATTTATAATATGCTAAAAAAAATCGCAATTATTATACTACTTTTTATTGCATTGCCTCTCTCTTTTGTTTACGCTGACCATAATAAAGAACATCAAATAGAACAGTTATTAGAAAAAATCGCAAGTTTGCAATCTCAAATTACAACGCTCCAATCTAATTTTGTTCAATGCGAATTTACTAAAAATTTATCTATTGGCGCAAAAGGAACTATGGTTATATGTCTTCAAAATTATTTAAGAAACTTAGGTTATTTCGCGTATTCTTTAGGACCAACAGGATACTTTGGCAAAATAACTGAAAATTCTGTAATATCTTGGCAAAAAGCTAATAATATATTATCAACCGGATATTTTGGACCTATTTCAAGGTTTAAATATACAGAACTAACTAAAAACAAGAATAAAGCAAATGGCTCTGTATTGCAAAATATCTTTAATTCCATAAATAATGTTGGAAATTTAAAAAATCAAATTGAAAACATACCCGTATTAAGCAATAGAATAAACAACCTTGCTAATGAACTAAGCAATATGAAAAATGTTCCGGAATTAGACGATCAATTAAACGATATGCAAGGAAAAATACCAGGAATAAACAGCTTAAATATTTTAGCGAATAAATTATCTTCTTTGGGAATAGAAATAAAAGCCGTTCTTAATTTAAGCGATTCTTATTATTATAATTATGAAACAAACTTATATTATAGTGAAAGAAGAAACAGATTAATTGAATTGGGCGCGCAATTAACAAAAATTGGAACAGTTGAAAACGAATTAAAAGCTTTGGGCGATTCTGGAAATAAATTTAATGCTTTAGGTATACCGCTTTTTGACCAGACTTTGAATATAGGAATTTTTGGCAAACAAATAAGCAATAATTTAAAAAATATAGGACAGGAAATAGAAATAAAAGCAAACGCTTTAAATAATCTCAAAATATCTGAAAATGGAGAGCAAGCAAAAATAGAAACTGATATTGAAGTTCAAATAAATAATTTTAAAAGCCTTGGCATTGATTTTAAAAATTTAGGCAGGCAAATGACAGATATAAGCAATTTAGAAATCTTTTCCGCTCAAATAAATGATTTGAGAATATTTGGCAATGAATTAAGTCCTTTAACAAATATATCAAATGAATTGGGATTCTTATCAAGTCAAGGAGAGGGCTTGGAAAATAAAGATTCACAAGGTATAATAGAAATAGGAAATAGTATTATAGATTTGGGCGGTTTTATAGCAGAGCTTGAACAAAAATTAACCTCGCAAATAGCAAAATTAGGCGATTTAATAAGCTTGGGAAATAGATTAGGCTCTATGGAAAATTTGGACAGCAGATTTAAAAATTTTGGAAATAAAATAAAAGAAAACGCGACAGGAATAGAAAATTTGGATAATTTAAAAGATTTAGAATTTGACAATAAAACAGCAATTTTAAATAACTTAAATAATTTTGGAATTTTAAGCGATAAATTTATAAAAGAAATAAATGATTTTGAAAATCAAATATCTGTTTTAGAAAATGTTGAAATTCTAAATACTTTTATTAATAATATAACTGGTTTGGGTATTATAGGAAGCATAATAGGCAATGAAACAATTGCTTTAAAAAACGCAATAAACTCTTTATAAAACATAAATTGAAAAAATAAATAACAAACTAAAAAATGTCAAAAAAAATAATTATCATAGCAATATTGTCCATTGTTATATTTTTTCCCGTTATCTCTTTTGGAGCAGATTCATTTTGCAGAGAAGTGCCTTTGCCAAATTTATCAAATCTGCCTGGATTTCCTAAAAATTTTCAAGGACCTTGCGTTGGACCTGCTGAATATGTTATTTACTGGTTTTATTTCAGCATATATTTAGCCGGATTAATCGCGTTTTTTGCAATAGTCGCGTCTGGGGTAATAAGATTATTTTCAATGGGTCAGCCAAGTATGATACAACGTTCAAATAAAATAATAACTAACGCGGGTTTAGGAATAATACTTTTATTTGGAAGCTTTTTAATATTAAATATCATTAATCCTTCGCTAACGATTATTTCAAATCCGTCTTTTAAAAACACATTCTGCGATATTCCAGATTCTAAAAAAAATCCAACAACAGGCAAGTGCAATGAATTAATATGCCCTAATAGCGAACAATGCGAAAATGGAGGAAATGAAAAAGGTAATAATAAGTGCGTTGAAGATATATGCAAAAAAGTTGTTGGAATTGAAGAAAATTGCGGAAAAAATACTTTAAACACTTGCGAGAATAATCTAGTTTGTTCTGGAGGAAAATGCAAAAATAAAGCAATCAAGCAATGACAAAACATCTTGATAAAACAACAAACAAAATAAAATGAAATTAAAATACATAACAATTTTCTTTTTTATAGCTTTAATAATACTCGCGCCAAGTTTAAGTTTAGCTCAAGAAGAACAAATTGACACAACAGAAGAATATGCTAAATTTCTTCAAAAGCCAGAAACATTCGGATTGGGTGGCTTTTTTTCTATTGCTGACAAAGTAGGATGGGGGTTTGTTAAAGCTTTTGAAATTATGACTACTAACTTTTCCTCTTTTATCACTGGATGGGTATTAAGATTATCAACTTCATTCTTAGAATGGACTGTTAATCCTGGCATTGAAAGCATTACAGGGCAACAATTTGTTATACAAGGAGTTTTAATAACAAGAAGCATTGCTAATTTAGTTCTCATAGGTATTCTTTTAATTATATCAATTGCCACGATTATAGGAATTGAGAGTTATGGGATAAGAAAAGCTCTTCCAATGCTAATAGGAGTCGCTCTTTTAATAAATTTTAGTTCTGTTATAACAGGCATTATTATTGATATTGGACAAGTGCCTTTGGAATTTTTTACAGAAAAAGCTTTTCCTCCTGATTTTAGCATAGGAGAAGCTTTTCAAAAATCGCTTCATTTAAGCGCTATTAGTCCTGGCTTTTTTAAGGACTTTACTACTTTAAGCGCTTTAGGAAATTTTGCGGTTTCTCTTATTACAATTGCTATTGGGTTAGCAGCGTCTTTTATGTTTTTTAAATTAGGAATTTTGCTTCTTCTTAGATATGTGGCTTTTTGGATTTTAACTATTTTAGCTCCTTTTGTTTTTGCAATAAGTGTTTTCCCTTCAACAAGAAAATATTTAATTAAATGGTTCATGCACCTTTTTGAATGGTCGTTTTTAGGCATTATAGCTACATTTTTTATATATTTAGCGCTTTTAGTTTTAGTTTCGTTTGATATTTCAGCAACATCTGTGTTTAATGAAAAAATTGGAAAAGGAGGCGGTTTTATGGGCAATTTCGGAATAACTATTCTTTCTCTTTTTACGGTTTATTTCTTTTTACAATACGGATACAATATGTCTAAAAAAATGGCAGGAGAAGGAGCTATGGCAATAGTGAACGGGATTGGAAATTTAATGAAAAGCGGAGCTCTTATGGCTGCTACCGGTGGATTAGGAGCTGGCGCTCTTTTAGGCAAAGAAGCTTTAAAAAGGACAATTGGAACTTTTGTTAAGCAAAAACCAGGGGAAGATAAAACTAGGGCGGAAAAAGGCGCGCAAAAAATGCGAAATATGGGAGCTTATTTGCAAACCAACAGAATGTTTTCGCGAATAGGAGGAAATCGCTTAGGACAATTTATGATGGGAGAACAAGGATTAACAGAAAAAGAACAAAAAGAAGCTATGGCTAAAAAAACAGCTTGGAAAATAAGAATTGAAAATATGAATCCAAAAGAACGAGAAGCTACGATTACAAAATTATTAGACAACTCAACTCTTAAACGAACAGATAAAATAGCTTTAGCATACGAAGCAACTGAAAAAGGACTGCTTAATAATAAAAGCGTAGTATTAGTTGGCAAATTAGCTAAGCTTGACGAAAAATTAAATACAAGAGTGCAAGAAAAATACGGACATATTGTTAACTCAATAAACGCTGCTGGCGATATTGATGTTGATAAAATGAATAAGTATTTAGGAGAAAACCGCAATGATATAAGCAAATTAAATTTAACAACGCTTGATTTAATTAATAAAACGCATCAAAACGCTTTAGATAGCATTATACTAAAAATGGATGGGAAAACTCTTAGCGATATGAGCGTTAGAAATCCAGAATCAACAAAGATAATTCAACAAGAAATTAATTATATAGCGCGTAGTAATAAACTTAAAGCGCCTATAATATCAAATATAGCAAAATCAAATAATAAAACAGAAGATGATGTAAGGGAAACTATAAATCTTTTAAACACGCAAAATACTTTAATGGGTCCAACTGTAAGATTTACAAGAGAAGTAAAAGAGAAATTAACAAGAGATGGAGGAATAGTATAATTACTTAAAAAATAAAATTATGCTAACATTGAATAAAAAACCTTATGAATTATCAGTTCGTTATTTTAAAGCTTTGCCTTTAAATATTAGAATTATTTTATCTAATCCTTTTGCTCCTGGTAATATGCGAGAAGGCGCCACTAAAATTATAAAAGAAGCAAAGTTAAATGAGGAAGCGCGCATTTATTTGCATAGCGTAATTTACGGCCTTTTTACTATGGAACTTCCAAATTTAGAAGCATTGCCAATTGCCATTCAAGAAGAACTTGAAACAACTCCTGAAAAAGCGCGCGAGATCGCATTTATAATTAAACAATTCTTTATAGAGCCGCATAAAACCTTTTTTGAAAAAATCTATTCCTTAGAAATGAATAAAGAATCAAAAATTACAAATCAAGAACCTATTAAAAACATTGTAAACTTAAAAAATTCTAAGCCTTGAAATTTTTTAATTATTTATTATGCCTTATATTATTCCGCATTTTGTGGAAACAAAACAAAAAGTCTGGGGACCTTTTACATTTGCAAATTTTATTATTTTAATAGGAGTTGGCGCTGTTTTAGGTATTTTGTGGTTTTTACTTAATAATTTTGCTATTTGGATAATGATTGCTATAATAATAGCGCCCTTGACCCTTGTTTCAATGTTCGCGAAAATTAACGGACAACCAATAACTAAAATAACAATATACTTTTTCAGATACTTATTCTTAGGCAAAAAATATACTTGGTTTGGTTCAACAAAAAAACAAAGCATTGATGAATTTGTGAATATAAAAGTCTATGCGAAAAAAAAAAGAACAACTGAAACAGAAGAAAAAATTACAAGCGCGTCAATTAAAAAAGACATAGAAAAGTTAGGAGATATGTTAGATAATCAACAAAAAACAACAAACAATGAACAAGGAATAAAAAATAAAAAATACCTGGAATAAAATTGAATGTTTTATTCTATTATTCATTGTTAATTGTATTTATGCTTAATACTAAACAATTCGTTCAAATACAGGAAATAAGAAACGGAGTGGTTATATTAAAAAACGGCGGTTTGCGCGCTGTGTTGCTTACCTCGTCTATGAATTTTATCCTTAAATCAAGCTCTGAACAACAAGGTATTGTTAATGCTTTTAAAGAATTTTTAGATTCTATAGAATGGCCAGTGCAGATAATGATTAACTCTCGCCAAATAAACTTAGATAATTATATAGCTGATTTAGACGAGCGCGCTCAAAAACAAGAAAATGAGCTTATGCGTCTTCAAATAAGCGAATACTCTGATTTTATAAAAAGCTTAATAAGCATAAGTAATATTATCGCTAAAAACTTTTATGTTGTGGTAACTTATTCGCCTTTAAATTTTAAAAAAGGAGGTGTTTTTAAAGGATTGTCTTCAAGTATTAAAACTAACAGTTATTCAGATACTATTTTAGAAGAATATAAAAATCAGCTCTGGCAAAGAGTTAAACATATCCAAGCAGGACTCCGCAGACTAACATTAAGAGCAGAACCTCTTAACACTAAAGAATTATTAGAATTATATTACAACTTTTATAATCCCACTCCAAAAACAAAAAAATCCCCGAACACAATCAATGCTTTGTAAATATTTCACGCTTTTAACTTATTGTCATGTCTTTTTTAAAAAACCTATTATTTCCTAAAAATAGCGCCACAATTAAAACTCCAGAAACATCCATAGAGTATTTTCAAGATTTTGTCGCGCCTTCAGCAATAGATATTACAACTAATTATATTCAAATAAATAATAGATTTGCTCGCGCTATATTTATTTCTGATTATCCTCGTTCAATAAGCGACGGGTGGTTAGCGCCTTTAATTAATTTAAACGAAACTATTGATATTTCTATTTTTATTCATCCAACAAACACTGGGGATATTCTTAAAAATTTAACCAAAAACTTAACTCGCATTAAAGCTGAAATATTGGATAAAAGCGAAAAAGGCATAATATCCAGTCCTCTTTTAGAAGCATCAGAGCGTGAAATGGAAGAAATGCGCACCTCGCTTCAAGAAGGCAGGGAGAGGTTTTTTAGATTAGGCATTTATTTTACTCTTTACGCTGAAAGTTTAGAAAAACTTAAAGAATTAGAAGAATATATAGAATCAGTGTTTAATAATATTTTAATTAAAACAAGGGCTGCCATACTGCAACAAGAAAAAGGGATTAATTCTACATTTCCCTTAGGAATGGATGAGCTATATATTACGCAACCTATGAATAGCTCGCCTTTGTCAAGCGTTTTCCCTTTTATCTCAGCGGACTTAACTGATAATAAAGGGATACTTTATGGAATAAATAAAATTAACAACAGCTTAATTATTTTTGACCGTTTTAGTTTGGAAAATGCTAACACAGTAGTTATTGGAAAATCCGGAGGAGGCAAAAGCTATGCCACTAAATTAGAAATTCTGCGCTCTTTAATGTTTGACACAGAAATATTTATAATTGACCCTGAAAACGAATACCAATATTTAGCTGAAACAGTTGACGGAGCTTATTTTAAAATAGCGTTAAACTCTCCTCATCACATAAATCCCTTTGATTTAAGGAAACCATTAGAAAACGAAACTGATTCAGATATTATACGAGAAAACATTATTGAAATTGTTGCTATTTTAAAAATTATGTTGGGCGGGTTCACTCCAGAAGAAGACAGTATAATAGATAAAGCGCTAAATAACACTTATGAGTCGCGCGATATTACTTCTGAAAGCGGCATAAAAGACAAAACTCCTCCTACTTTAACTGATCTGCAATCTGTTCTTGATGGAATGAATGGCGGCGAATCATTAGCAAGAAGATTAGAAAAATTCACTAAAGGAAGGTTTTCCGGATTTTTTAACCAGCAAACAAATTTAGCTATGGAGCGAAAACTGATTGTGTTTAATATTCGCGATATGGAAGAAGAACTGCGTCCAATAGCTATGTATATAATTATCAATTATATTTGGAAAAAAATTCGTTTAACTATGAAAAAACGGCTTTTATTTATTGATGAAGCTTGGTGGATGCTTCAACACGAAGAAAGCGCAAATTTTTTGCTCTCAATAGCAAAACGCTGTCGTAAGTACTATTTGGGCTTAACAACTATTACTCAAGATGTAACTGATTTTACAAAATCAAAATATGGGGAACCTATTTTAACTAACTCTTCTCTTCAAATGTTATTTAAACAATCTCCTACTACAATTGACCAAACTCAAAAAATATTTGGCTTAACAGACGCTGAAAAAAATATACTTCTTGAAACTAATATTGGCGAAGGTTTGTTTTTCGCTGGAACAAAACATGTTTTAATGCAAGTGGAAGCCTCGTATTCTGAAAATCAAATCATAACTTCTGATCCAGAAGAAATACTAAAAATACAAAAAACAAAAAATGAAATGTAATTAATGGCTAATAACCAAGGAAATAAAAAAATTTGTTATCGCGCTAAATCAAAGCAATTAAAAACCAAAATATTATTGCTAAATCATTTTTCCAAATCGTATTATCAACAAATCCGTGAAAAAGCAAATAAATTAAAATTGTTATCACTGTTATAGAAATGAATTGCGATTTGTCTGTTAACTGGCACATTGGAATTTGTTTGTAATTTGTTATTTTTCTAAATACATTAACTAAAATAATTATAAACCCTATTAAACTTATTATTCCTCCCATTAACCATATTTGCAAAAATAAATTATGCGGATGAGGAACAGCCCACTCTAAATACGGCTCAAATTTTTTCTGATATTCTAAATATTTATCTTGAAAATCCGCCTGCCCAATACCTAAAACAAAATTATCTTTGATTATTTCCGCGCTAGCCTGCCAAACCATTAAACGCGAAGCATAAGAATTTCGCCCCATTTCCCAAGGATTTGTGAAAATTGAACCTATGGGCAATAATAATCCAATTGCTATAATAATGTATAATATATAATGTATATGCTTAGTATTAAATACTAAGTATTTAATACTAAGAAAATAAAATATCAAAGCTAAAAGCAATCCTATCCAAGCTCCAAGAGACGCAGTCATATATAAAATAAAAAACAATAAAAATAAAATAATAAATAATAATTTTTCTTTTTGAACTTTTAATTTTGAAATTAATATTATAGCAGTTATAGCGATTATCATGGCCAACATATTAGGATGTTCGTAAAACGCTTGCAAACGGTTGTCATAAGTTAAATTTTCTAAAATAAAGTAAACTAATCCAATTATTGAAATTAAAGTTCCAGATAATAAAAGCGCGAGCAGGGCTTTAATTTTTTCATCTTTATTTTTTAAAACGCTTTTAACTACTATATAAAATAGCAAAGGAATAACAAACCAACTTTTAATTATTCCTAATGAAGAAAATATATCATTTGATTGAAATATAGATAATATTAAACCAACGAATAATAAAATAATGCCGATTTGGAAAAAGGAATATGGAATAAACAATAGTGAATAAAGAACTTTAAAATTTTTAAATAAAAATAATAAAAACAAAATCACAATCATTGCTTCTAATATATTTGTAGGAATTCCAAAAACACTAAATCGCGCTAAATAAAACGGTAAAGAAAAAATAATAAAGTATATAAAAAAATGTAATTTATTATTATTCATTGTTTTTATTATATTTTGTTAAAGCTAAAAACACCATAAGAAGCGGCAGTATTCTTGGCGAAAAAATTAGAACCTCTAATGTTTTCTAACTCGCTATCGCTCGTAAGAAACCATTGAGAACTCTTGTTTTTTCTTAATATCATTTAATAATCATTACTTTATTTTTTTCACTTAAAGCTAAAAACACCATAAGAAGCGGCAGTATTCTTGGCGAAAAAATTAGAACCTCTAATGTTTTCTAACTCGCTATCGCTCGTAAGAAACCATTGAGAACTCTTGTTTTTTCTTAATATTATTTAATAATCATTACTTTATTTTTTTCACTTAAAGCTAAAAACACCATAAGAAGCGGCAGTATTCTTGGCGAAAAAATAGAAACATCAAAAAATCCATGCGCGCTAAACCAAATTAAACTCAAAAAAACCGCAAAAAACCAACCTTTTTTATATTTTAGTATTGTCTTTTCTTTTAATATAAAGAAAAGACAATACAACTTTTTTAACGCGAAAATAAATATCGTTAAATATAAGATTAAACCAATAATTCCTAATTCCGCGGTAATTTGTAAATAAATATTATGCGCATGAATCGGGCTTCTATATCCGCGTTGTTCTGAAAATAAATCAACCTTTTCAACATAATTGCCAATTCCAACGCCTAAAAAAGGATTTTCTTTAATAACATTAACTGTTTGACTCCAAATTTCCAAACGCTCGCTAACTCCTTTATTTTGAAAATCAAAAGAAGAAAAAAAACGCTCGCCAATAGGAGAAATAATCAATAAAAAAGAACAAAGAATAAAGAACAAAATTATTAGAGCTTTAAACTTAAAAAATTTAATTTGCGCATTTTCATTTTTTATTTTAAATTTTAAATTTAAAAATAATAATACTATTAAAGATATTATTGCCCCAATATAAGCTCCGCGTGAAAAAGTAAACAATAAAGCTAAAATTAACATTCCTCCTATTATTTTAAAATATTTTTCTTTTACTAATAAAGCTGTTGGAATTACAAAAGCAAGATAAAATCCAAAAGTATTAGGATCTGGAAATGAACCAATGCTTCGCATAAACACAGAGTTATTAATATGCGCCAACCAATTAGGAGATAAAAGCATTGCAGCGATAGCAGATGTTTTTCCAAAAAGAAAAGGAAAAAGTAAAAACCATTTATTAAACACTAAGTAAGGCGAATAAATAAATTGCAGACCAAATTGCAATATTGCTATAAATGCAACAAAAGCGCTGCTATAAATAAGTGTTTTAAACAATATTATTAAATCTTTTTTGGTTTTCAAAAACATCCGCGCAACAAAATAAAAAGGCAATATATTAAGCCAAAAAATGATTTTCCTAAAAGCAAAAGAGAAATTATCCGCCCAAAAAAGCGAAAAAACGCTCCAAAGTAAAAACAGTATTAAAAATATGCCTACTAAATCGCGCTTCTGTAAATTTAGCGTTATTTTTGTTTTTGATTGAAAATAAAAATCATACAACCAATATAAAATAAGTATAGCAATAAAAACTCTTCCAGAGGATAAATCAATGCCTGGTAAAGGATTAAGCGCTATTTGAAAAGGAAGATAGGCAATTGTTATAAAAAAAAATATTTTAAAATATTTAAACATAAATTCAAACTTCGGTAAATTTCAAATGTTTAATTTCTCCTGTTAGCAATAAAATTCCTATATAAATTATTATTGATATTCCAATAGTTAACAATAAATTAAAACTTGTTAAATATAAAAATAAAATAAGCGCCACAGATGACAAAATTATATATCTAAGTTCTTTAAAATTAATTTTAATATTAATAATACGAATTAAGTACAATATTGTCAGCGTTGCTATAAAACTTTCTGTTACAAGCGTAGTAACTGAAGCGCCTATATAAGAAAAATAAGGTATAAGAATAAAATTAGCAACAACATTAAATATCATTCCTAAAAAATAAATTATAGCTAATTGTTTTTGCTTTCCTAAAGCAATAGCGCTTTGCGCGAATAATTGGCTTAAAAAAATCATAAATATTGCTAAGCTCAAAATTTGTAAAACTTTGCCTGATATTAAAAATTCAGGACCAGCTATTAAAATCATAATATCGCTTGATCTAAAATAAAGTCCTATTACAATAGGCGCTGCCATTAAAAAAAGCGCCTTAAAGCCGTATTGAAAAACAATTTTAAATTTATCTAAATTTTTTTTACTATAAAATGAAATCTTAGGCATTAAAAAACCAACAAACATAGCTGGGAAGAAAACAAGGCTTTGCACTACTTTATAACCAGCGCTGTAAATACCTACATCAGTTGGAGTTTTAAGAAAACTAAGCATTACCTCGTCTATTTTAAAATAAATAGAAGCAAATATAACAATGACGGCCATTGGCCAAGTTTCATATAAAACCCATTTAAGGTAAAAAAAATCAAATCTTAGTCTAATTTTAACCAAACCGCGCAATCCAATAATCATTATTATAAAAGCAATCAGAGCAGCTAAAGCAAATCCGCTCACAATAGATATTACCCCGCCACCTAAATAAATAACTAAAAATATAAATCCTAATTGAAACGCGCGCGAAAATATTTCTGAAATAGAATGCCAAAATATGCGTAAATGTTTTTGAAAAATACCAATTAATGGTTGCGACGCGCCTAAAAACAAAAAATGAAATGATGAAATAACAACAGCTATTTTCATTACGACATTAAAATCAGTAAACCAAATAATCAAAGACCCGGTAGTTAAAGAAATTAAAAGAGCTAAAACGCGTAAAGTAAAAATATTTGACGCGATTCTACTTTCATCAGCGTTAGGAAGCGATATTTCGCGAATCATTAAATTATAAAGGCCAAGATCAGCTAAAAAACTAAATATATAAACATAAGCTAAGGCTCCTGAATAATAGCCAAAATTTTCTATACCCAAATAACGCGTTAAAACAGCTAAATAAACAATGGAAATAATTGTTCCTATTACTCTAAAACTAAAAGCTATTATTGTGTTGCCTGAAATATTGCTAAACATATTAACTAAGCATAAAATAACAGAAACGCTTTTTCATATTTTAATCAAAAACATTACTGTTGAATAAGTTTCTGAAATCTATTTTCTTCATTTTTAAAAGGACCAATAATCGCTAAATTTAATTGTTCAGGAATAAAAATTTCTTGCGCGATTTTTTTAATGGCAATAGTGGTTACGCCTTGTATTTCTTTAAAATAGTCTTCTATTGAAATAACGCGGTCAAGAATTAATTTTTCCATACCGATAAAATGAGCTATATCATAAGAACCTTCAGCTGAAAGTAAAAATTTTCCTTTAATGTATTCTTTAGCCTTGTTAAGCTCTTTAGGGCTTATTTCGTATTTAATAATTTTTTTATGCTCTTGTAAAATTATTTTAATCGCTTTGTCAATCTTGTTTAATGTTACTCCGGAAAAAGTTCCAATATATCCTTGATCTAAATAATGCTCGGCAAAGGTTCTCACAAAATAACAAAGTCCGCGTCGCTCCCTAACTTCTGTAAATAAGCGCGAGCTCATTCCTCCGCCTAAAATTGTTGCCAAAACATCTAAAATTGTTCTTCGCTTATCAAAAACGCTAAATGTTTTATAACCAATAGCCACTTGCGCTTGATCTGTTTTTTTATCCATAATAAAAACTTGGGGAATTTTCTGGTTATCAGTGTATTTTTCATATTCGCTTTTCTTGCCCCTTTTTATATTGCCTAAAAATTTCTCTAAATTCAAATTCTCAAATTTCCCAGCGATACTAATAACAATATTTTGCGAATTATAATTTTCTTTAAAATAATTTATAAAATCATCGCGTTTCATATTATTTAATGTTTTTTTTGCGCCAATGACTTTTCTGCCCAAAGGAGTGTCTCCATACAAAAGCTCTTCAAACACATCGCCAATATAACGCATTGGCGTATCCTGAAACATATTCATTTCCTCTATCACAGCTCCTCGCTCTTTTTGTATTTCCTCTTCCTTAAATAAAGAATTAAGCAATATATCAGATAAAATATCTAAAATAATGTCTATGTATTTACTTGCTGCTGTAATGTAAAAACCAGTATATTCTTTAGAAGTGAAAGCGTTAAATTCCGCGCCCATATTATCTAATTCATGAGCAATTTCAATTGTTGTCGGCCTTTTTTTAGTTCCTTTAAAAAACAAATGCTCTAAAAAATGCGAAATACCTTGCAACCGCTCCTCTTCATAGCGAGAACCGATTTTAACAAGCGTTAAAACAGTCACTGTCTCGGTAAAAGGCATTAGAAAAGAAATAACATCTATATTATTCTTTAATTTAAAACTCTTTGGTTTTATTTTGAGCATAGCGAAAAACAAAGTTTACTTATTGTGAGCAAAGCGAACAACAAGGTTATCACAAATTTGTTAGCGAGTGAAACGAGCTTAGAAATTTGTAGATGTCCTTATTGTGAGCATAGCGAAAAATTAAATTATTTTTCCCAAAACTCTTTCTATTTCTTCTATTGAAGTTATGCCTCGCATTAATTTTAACATAGCGTCTTGTTCTAAAAAAATGCTATTGTTTTTTAGAGCTATTTTTCTAATTTCTTGTTCACTTATTTTATTTTTTATTGCTTGTCTAATTTCATCATTTACAAACACTATTTCAAATATTCCTATTCTTCCTTTATATCCAAGGTTATTGCATTTATCACACTTATTGTTTTTATTTGCTTTAAACACTTCGCTTAAATTAATTGAAGCATAATGAAAAATCGATGACAATGAAAATAAAATATTTTTTATAGCATTTGTCTGTTCAGGCGTTAGAATTGTTTTTACTTTGCAAGAGCTGCAAAGCCTGCGCGCCATACGTTGAGCAAATATTAAATTAATTACTGGTGAAAATAAACTTGCGTCTATAGCAAGAGCTTCAAAACGCTCTATTATTCCTATTGCGTTGTTAGCGTGAAGAGTGGATAAAACCAAATGTCCTGTGTTAGCTGACTGAATAGCGGTTTTAGCTGTTTCATTGTCTCTTATTTCGCCAATCATTATAACATCTGGGTCTTGTCGCAAAATCGCCTTTAACGCTTCTTCAAATTGATAACCTTTATCAGGGTCTATTTGCGTTTGAATCGCTCCCTCAATTTTATATTCTATCGGGTTTTCAATTGTAATTATTTTTCTTTGAAACAAGCTATTTATTTCTTTAAGAAGAGAGTACATAGTAGTAGTTTTTCCAGCTCCGGTAGAACCTGTGATTAAAATCATTCCAGTTGGTTTGGTCAAGTTTTCTTTAATTAAATCAACTAAAACGCCATCAATTCCTAAATCTTTTATTGTATAGTAAAAATCTCCTTGTAAAAGTCTCATAACTATTACTTCTCCGTAACTTCCTGGAATAATTGACAATCTTACATCTGTTGAGCTTTTCCCAAGCACAAAACTAAACCGTCCTTCTTGCGCTCTTTGATGCGCGCCTATATCTAATTTTGCAAATTCCTTTAATTTTGAAGAAATATAAAAAAGATAGTTAATAGGCAAAGACCCTGCGTTATATAAAATTCCATCAATGCGAAAACTTGCGTCAAGTTCTTGTTTTCCTGGATTTAAGTGAATATCGCTTGCGCCTAATTTTTTGCCTAAACTTAAAATCCATTCTAAAAGCTCTTGTTCAGGGACTTGCTCTATTTTTTCTTTAATAATCTCAATATTAATAGACATATTAGGAATGGCTTTTGCAATTTCATTATTTATAATTAGGGCGCGCGACAAAACAGACAGCATTATCTTTCCGTAAAGATCTTCAATGTTTTTTGAATCTCCTACGACTCTTTCAATTTCATCTAAGCTTGTTATTCGCTGTATTACTTTAAGCAAGCCGTGCTGAAGAAGAGTAATCATGCCTTCTTCTATTAACACAGCTCTTAGCTCGTCTGTTGTTGTGTTTTTTAAAATTGTTTCTTGTATGCGCTCATTTATGGAAAATATTTCTAAAATACTTGTTCTTCCTTTATATCCAGTGCCAAAACATTCATTACAGCCCTTGGCGCGCATTATTTTTCCTGTCATATAAGGCATTGTAACTCCTGCTTTAGGAGAAATAAGGCTTAGCGCTTCTTTAATAGAATTTTGTTTAAACGCGCTTATTTCATATTCTTCCTTGCATTTTTCGCATAATTTCCTTACAAGTCTCTGCGCCATAACAACGCTTATTGAACTTGTAATAAGATTTCTTTTAATAGCTAAATTTTCCAATCTTTCAATTACTGTTGGCGCGTCATTTATGTGAAGCGTGGATAAAACTAAATGTCCTGTTAAAGACGCGTTTACAGCGACATTTGCTGTTTCTTCATCTCTAATCTCTCCAACTAAAATTACATTTGGATCTTGTCTTAATATTGCGCGCAAACCATTGGCAAAATTGTAGTTTTTATTATAACTAACTTGTGTTTGCGTAATTCCTTTTATAATATATTCTATTGGATTTTCAATAGTTATTATATTTATATTCGGAGTTTTAATATGATTAAGCGACGCGTAAAGCGTTGTTGTTTTGCCAGATCCAGTTGGACCAGTGCTTAAAATAAGACCATTTGGTAATTTAAGAGCTGATATTAATTTATTGAGCTGATTTTTTTCAAAACCTAAATCTTCTAATTTTAAACTAAAATCTTCTGATTCTAAAATTCTCATAACAAGTGTTTCGCCAAAAGAACTTGGTATAATTGAAACTCTTACATCAGCGCTTTTAATAACGCTTTTAATAGAAAATCTTCCGTCTTGCGGCAGATCTGTTACATTTATTTTCATTTCCGTTAAAATTTTTATTCTAATTAAAAGCCTATGAAATTGAATATTCTCAATGTTTCCTATTTCTTCTAATACGCCATCTATTCTAAATCTAATATTAACGAGATTTTCTTCTGGCTCAATGTGAATATCTGACGCGCCAGATTGTATTGCTCCAATAAACAAAATCGCCAATATATCGCTTATTTCTTTTTCATGTTTCATTTTATATAATTTTTCCTTGATTTCATTTTTATTCTTGAAGCTTATATTCAATTTTTTTTCAAAATCTTTTTCTATAATAAAAACGCGTGTTAGCTCTTTTTTTAAAGGCTTATATGATTTATATCCTTGCCATGCGTTATTTAAACCGCTTAAAGACGCGATAATTTTTTTAACTTTAAAGCCTTGTTTTTCAAAACGAGAAACGATATTTTCTACTTCAGGTAAATCTGGATTAAACATTGCGAGCGCTATAATACGGCCTTGTTTTTTTATTACTGCTATTTTCGCGCTTATTGCCTCGTTTTCATTCACAAAAACTAAATCATCTAAATTAATTGGCACTAAATCTAAATTTAAATACTCTATTCCAAATTTAAAGGCTTTTCCTTGAGCCACCTTCTCTTCTTGTTCGCGTTTAATGCTTCCTAGTTTTTGCCAAGGGGATTTAATTTTCATAGTTTAAAATTATAAATATTATTATAACATGCTTGCCTAAATAAGCCAAATGGCTTACAATGTTTTTAATAATTACATTAAAAAATGTAATCAATGCGTAAATTGTTATAATTCTTACAATGTTTCTTTTCTTAAAATACAGATAACTCTATAAATAGTTATTTTTTATATGCTTGCGGAAATGTTTCCAATTGTTTTGGTTCTATAAATTTAAAAAATAAAATATTATATTTTTAACAAATAATACACAAAACAAGAATGCGAAGGATTGGTTTCGAAGATAATCGCGTAAATGAGTTAAAAATAATCAGAGGGCTTTACTCTGATAATAAAAATTTTTAAAGTTTTCTGTTTTAAATTTTATGATTAAGTTGTTTAAACTTATTTTTCTTATACTCATACTTTCTGTTTTAGGCATAGCGTCTGCGTTTTTTTATATAGCAAAAGATCTTCCAAATCCTAAAAATGTTTTAAAAGAAGAGTTTTCAGAATCAACTAAAATATATGATAGAACTGGCGAAATCTTGCTTTATGAAATAAGCGGTCAAGAAAAAAGAACTTGGATTGATATGGAAACCTTACCTGCTTATATTAAACAAGCAACAATTACAGCTGAAGATCAGAATTTTTATCATCACTTTGGAATTGATTTTGGGGCTATAATAAGATCAACTATAAAAAACATTTCCACCCTTAGTTTTTCTCAGGGCGGTTCAACCATTACTCAACAGTTTATTAAAAATTCATTACTTACTCCGGAAAAATCAATAAAAAGAAAAATCAAAGAAGTGGTGCTTGCTGTTGAATTAGAATTTAAATACTCTAAAGATGAAATTTTGGAATTCTATTTAAATAAAATTGCTTACGGGTCTAATATTTACGGAATAGAGGCGGCTTCTCAGGTGTTTTTCGGAAAAAAAGCAAAAGATTTAACTCTTGCGGAAGCTACGATTATTGCGGCGCTTACTCAAAAACCAAGTTATTTTTCTCCTTATGGAAAAAATCTTGAAGAATTAAAAAACAGACAGATGCTTATTATAAATTCCATGGTTTCTTTGGGTTATATAGATCAATCTCAAGCAAATGAAGCGCTTAAGCAAGAGCTTAATTTTATTTCATTTAGCAATATTATTAAAGCTCCTCATTTTTCTTTAGAAATAAAAAAATATTTAGACAATACTTATGGACAAAAATTAACTGAAAGCAATGGACTTTCAGTTATAACAACTCTTGATTACAAATTGCAAAAACAAGCGGAAAAAATAGTCGCGGAGCAAGTTATAATTAACGCAGAAAAATATGATTCTAATAATGCGGCGCTTGTTGCTATTGACCCTAATAACGGGGAAATTCTATCAATGGTTGGGTCAAGCGATTATTTTAATAATAACATAGATGGAAATGTAAATGTCGCTTTACGATTAAGGCAGCCCGGTTCCTCGTTTAAGCCCTTTGTTTACGCTTATTTATTTGAAGAAGGTTTTACTCCGGAAACATTGGTTTTTGATTTAGAAACAGAGTTTACAACTCGCGATGGCAAACCATATATACCGCAAAATTATACTAAAAGTTTTAAGGGCCCCATTACATTGAAAAATGCGTTAGCTCAATCTATAAACGTTGCGGCAGTTAAAGTTTTATATTTAGCGGGCATAAATAATATTATAGACATTGCTTCTCGTGTTGGCATTAAAACAATTGATCCTGATAGAGTTGATTTAGCGTTAACATTAGGAGGGGCTGAAGTGCGTCTTTTAGACATAACCTCGGCTTATGGAATATTTGCTAATAGCGGCGTTTATTTTAAGCCTAAATATATATTGGAGATTAAAGATAAAAACGGAAATATTTTAGAAAAATACTTTCCAGAAAGTAATTATGTTATAAAACCAAACACGGCAAATATAATAACTGATATACTTTCTGATAATATTGCTCGCTCTCCTATTTTCGGGTTCGCAAGCAACCTTAATGTTCCTGGTTTTGACTCTGCTGTTAAAACAGGCACCACGTCTAATTATCGCGATGGGTGGACTATTGGTTATACGCCTAATATAATTATTGGCGTCTGGGCTGGAAATAACAATAATAGCGCAACGCTTGATGGAGAAGGCGCTTATATTGCGGCGCCTATTTGGAATAAATTTATTACATTTGTTCTTAATAATTTTAATGACAAATATGGCGGTAATTTTACTAAGCCTGATAAAATTGAGCCTTTTATAAATAAATCTATGATAAACGGGCAATTAGCCTTAGAAAATAAAATCAAAATAGACTCTATCACTAAAAAATTAGCAACAAACTTAACTCCGCCTGGACTAATAGAGGAAAAAATATATAAAGAGTTTCATTCTTTGCTTTATTATATTAATCCCTTAGATAATAATATAGAAAAATGGGAAAAACCAATACAAGAATGGGCGCACAAACAAACTGACAATGAAAAAATTGATTTAACTTTATATGACGATATACACACAATAGAAAATAAACCAAAAATAAATATTATATCTCCAGAATTTAATCAAAGCGTTTCTAAAAATATAAATATTAACATTAATGTAGAAACTCGCTTTAAATTTAAACAAGCTGATTTATTTATAAATAATCAATTTATTCAAACATTTAATACTAATATTATTAGCGCTGTTCTTGACACAACCTTATTAGATTTAGGTCAAAACACTATGGGCATTAGGGTTTTTGATGAATATCTTAATTCTAATATGAAAGAGATTTCTTTTATTAAAAAGAATATTTAATATGAAAAATTTTAAGTCTTTAAAAAGTTTAATAAGTATTAAACAAAGGGAAAATATAATTAAATCCGTTACTGAAATAACGGATTTAAAAAAAAATATTCAAAAATTTTTCCAAAACAATAATTTAAATGTGATTATAATTAATATAGATTTAAAAAAGGAATTAATCACCCTTATGTGTAAAAATTCTATTCAAGCAAATCACGTTATTTTACTACAAAATAATTTAACTAAAATTATTAAAAAAAATTTAAAAATAATCACTAAAATTAGTTCTTAACTTTTTAACTTTTAATTGGCATTAAAATATAAGAACCTCTAATGTTTTCTAATTCGCTTCGCTCATAAGAAAACACTGAGAACCTTGTTTTTTAACTTTTAATTGGCATTAAAATATAAGAACCTCTAATGTTTTCTAATTCGCTTCGCTCATAAGAAAACACTGAGAACCTTGTTTTTTAACTTTTAATTGGCATTAAAATATAATTAAAAGTGTCTTTTTCAACCCCTTCAATTAAAATAGGGGTTGATTCATTTTGTATTTTAAAAATAATATTATTTTTATCTTTAATATTATTTAATCCGTCTAATATAAATTTATAATTAAAAATTATACCCTCTAATCCCCTTCCTTCTATATCTGCCTTGATTATCGCGCTGGAAGACCCTTGTTGTGTTTGAGATGTTAGTTTAATTTTATTCTCTTTATTTAATATTTCTAATTTAATATCATTATTATTAGAAGTAAATAAACTAACTAATTTTAATTGATTTATAAACTCCTGTTTATTTAGTTTTAAAATTATATTAAATTCCTTAGGTATGATTTGTTCATAATTTGGATAATTTCCGTTTATTAAACGAGATACAAAATAAATATTATCAAAATCAAAAACTATTTGATTATCATTAATTATAATTTTAACACTTTCATGTTCTTTTAAATTTAAAATTTGTATTAATTCATAAAAAGAAATTAAAGGTAAAATAATATTTTTATTTATATTATTCTCTGCTATTTTTATTTTTTTTATACCTAATCTAATACTGTCTGTTGCAACAGCTTCTATTTCATTTTTTTTAAATTTTAAATAAATTCCAGATAATTCTGGGTGTGTTTCAGAAATAGTGACTATATTTTCTAATTGAGAAATTAGTTCTTTTATTTCCTTTATTGATAATTCTAATATATTTTCTTTTTCCTTGTCTTTTATTGATGACAAAATTGTATTTAAATTAGGGATAATAGGAAAATCATTATAATCATATCCTTTAATAATCGCGCTATAATTATCGCTTTTAATAATCAAATTTAAATTTTCTGTATTTAACTCTATTCTTTCGTCTTTAGAATTATTAATTATATTTGAAATTAAATTTATTGGAATACATACTTTCCCTTCGCCGTTTATTTTACCTTTTAACCAAATATTTAAACCTAATTCTAAATTAGTCGCTGATATTTTTATTTTTTTATTTTCAACCTCAATTAAAATATTTTCTAAAATTGGAAGTTTAGGATTTTTAGTAATAATTCTTTGTATTAGATTTATTATTTTTTGTAAATTAGTTCTAAGTGTTATTATTTTCATTTTTAATAAAATGGAAACAGGAATTTTTAAGATTCCTTATTTTATTTTTTTCTTTATTATTAATTTTTTAAATTAATATTTAATTATTAATATTACAGTGTTAATTTAGGGGAGAAGTGATTTTTTAATTTTAAATAAAGTATTTTCTTTTACAAATTTTTGTGGATAAATTTTATAAAAAGAGGGATAAAAAAATTATCCACAAAAAAATAACAATCAATAATATATTTTATCCCGAATAATATCCAACTCCTTTTTAAATTCCATAGAATCTCTGTATTTTCCTTCTATTTTTTTACAAGCGTACATAATTGTGGAATGATCTTTTCCTCCTAATTTTTTACCAATAGAGGCAAAAGAATAATCTAATTCATTTCTAAGTAAATAAATTAAAACTTGTCTTGGATGAACAACCTCTTTTCTTCTAATGGCTTTTAATAATAAATCATCTTTTATATTATAAGATTCAGTAATTATTTTTAATATTTTGTCAAAAGTAGTTATTTTTTTACTAGATATAGATAATTTAGATATAATTTCATCAATCTGACTTTGTTGAATTAATCCATTTAATTCTAAATAACTAATTATTGTATTTAAAACTCCTTCTAATTCTCTAATAGTGCCTACTTTTTCAGCTACCCTAATAATAATTTTTTTATTTAAATTATATTTTTTATATTCTAATTTTTTTTCTAAAATAGCCATTTTTGTTTCAAAATCAGGGATATTAATATCAGCTATCATTCCTCCTTCAAATCGAGATTTAAGGCGATTTGGGATATCATCAATCACAGCCGGAGATCTATCAGAACTTAAAATAATTTGCTTGTTATTTTGGTATAAATAATTAAAAGTGTGAAAAAATATTTCTTGCATTTTTTCTTTACCAGTGAAAAACTGAACATCGTCAACAATAAGAACATCGGTTTTATAATAATTTTCTTTAAATACATCAACTGAGCCAGTTTTAATAGAGGTAATTAAATTATCTAAAAATCTGTCCGATGTTATATATTTTACCTTTTTTTCTGGCGAATTTTTAAGAATTTCATTTCCAATAGCCTGAAGTAAATGCGTTTTACCTATTCCAACAGCTCCATAAATAAATAAAGGATTAAAATGATTGCCCGGGTTTTTTACAACAGCAATAGCAGCGGCGTGAGCTAATTGATTAAAAGGTCCAACTATAAAATTTTCAAATAAGTATTTAGGATTAAGTCCCGCCTTAATAATATTAGTAGAGTTGGAATTAAAATTAAGTTGAGCGCTAATCGTTGTTGGTCTACTAATATAAGCGCTTGAAGAATTATTTAATTTAAACACATCGGTTTTTATTTCATATTTTATTCCATGTATGTCGCGAGACAGATTTTTTAAAATAACAAGAACTTTATCATAATATTTATTTTCTAACCACTCTTTAGTAAAACTATCAGGAACAGCTATAAAAAATAATCCATCTTCTTTATTTAACGCTTTTGTATTTCTAAGCCAAGTATTGAAATTGGCGCGAGAAACCTCCATTTCTAATTCATTTAAAGCGGCTTGCCAAATCTCTTCTGTGTTCATACTGAATTAGTATCATATTTTTTATTAAAAATCAAAATTGACTATGAGAGCCATTTTTATTATAATTGTTAATAAATTGTGGATAAATTGTGAATAAACGCTTTAAAAATATGATAGCTAAAAAAAATAGACTAAATAGCAGAATGTTTCAAAATGTCTTTGATAAGGGCAAAATTTTATATAGTAAAAACTTTATTTTTAAATTTATGCTCAATAATTTAGAACACAGTCGTTTTGGTATAGCTGTTGGTGTAAAAATATCTAAAAAAGCGAATATAAGAAATAAATTTAAACGCAAAATAAGCGAGGCAATAAGATTTAATTTATCTAATTTGCCTAATGGAATAGATTGTGTTATTATACTAAAACAAAGAAACATTAAGGAAATAGCAAAACTTAAATTTAAAGAGATAAAAAATGAAATATTCTCTGTTGTTTTTAATTAGAATTTATCAAATTACAATTTCCCCTGACCACAGCGCCGTAGGTAAATATTTTTATCCTTTTGGCGCGTGCTGTTTTTATCCCACTTGTTCAGAAAACGCGCGATTAAATATTTTACAATATGGCGCATTAAAAGGAATGTGGAAAGGCGCTAAACAAATTGGGAAATGCAGATAATTTATATATCTTAAAAATTTTTTAATGATTCAATTATTTAATACAATTCTTGTAAGTCCGTTGTTTAATTTTTTAGTATATATTTATGACACAATCGGAGACATAGGAATAGCAATAATAATTTTAACTTTAATAGTTAAAATTATTCTTTTTCCTTTAACTAAAAAATCAATCAAATCCCAGCGCGAATTACAAATACTTCAGCCTAAAATTAAAGAAATACAAGAAAAATATAAAAAAGACAAACAAGAAATGTCAAAGGAAATGCTAAGAATGTATAAAAAACACAATGTAAATCCATTGGGCGGGTGCTTGCCTATTTTAATACAATTGCCTATTTTAATAGCTCTTTACGAAGTTTTTAGAAAAGGTTTTAATGCGTCTTCTTTAGACTTTCTTTATTCTTTTGTTCCTAATCCAGGAATAATTAATCCGTTTTTTTTGAACTTGGTAAATTTAGCTGAAACAAGTTTAATATTGGCTATTATAGCAGCCGCAGCGCAATATTTTCAAGGATATTTTATGCAATTAAAAATGAAATTCGCGCCAGTTCAAAATGGCAATAAAACGGATTTTGCGCAGATAATGCAAAAACAAATGCTCTATATGATGCCTGTAATGATTCTTATTTTTTCATTATCGCTTCCAGCGGCATTGCCGCTTTATTGGATAGTAAACACTCTTTTCACACTAGGACAGGAATTATATATAAAGCGTTAAGTAAGTTTGTTGTTTAATTTGGAACATAACAAAAAATAAATATTTTACATTATTCTAAATACTTTTCCTGCTGTTTCAGTTGTTATTTTTAATACTTCTTTAAGGGGTATTTTTTTAATTTTAGATATTTTTTGAGCAATATATTTTACATACAAGGGTTCGTTTCTTTTGCCGCGAAAAGGCTCTGGCGTTACATAAGGAGCGTCTGTTTCAATAAGTATGTTGTCTAATGGAATATTTCTTACTAATTCGCGATGGTAATGAGCGTTTTTAAATGTGATTACGCCAGTAAAAGAAAGAGTAAATCCCATTTTTATATACTCTCGCGCTTCTTTAAGCGTTCCGTCAAAAAAATGAATATCGCCGTTTAATTTAGAGGTTTTTGCTTGAAAGTATTCTTTTAGTATTTTAATACAATCATCATGCGCTTTGCGACAATGCACTATTAAAGGTTTTTTCATATCTATTGCAAGTTCAATTTGTTCTCGAAAAACATTTTTTTGTTTTTGTATTGCGCGCTTATTGTTTTTATTTGTCCAATGATAATCTAATCCTGTTTCTCCAATAGCAACAACCTTAGAATTAAGCGATAATTTTTTATAATACGCGTAATCAAATTTTTCTGCTTTAGTAAAGCCAGTATTGTATAATTCGCGCCCTAATTCTTGCTCGTCTATTTTTAAGCGCTCTAAGTGTATTGGATGAAGTCCAACAGACGCAAATACAGGTTTATCAGGATATAAATTAGAAAACTCTACTGCGGATCGCGAAGTAGAGCTTTCTGTGCCCACTAAAATCATGCCAATGTTTTCTTTTAAAGCCCGCTCTATTATTTCTTTACTGTCTTTTTTAAAAGCATTGAAGTGCGCGTGAGTATGCGCGTCTATAAGTTTTATATTATTATATTTCATAATCTAAGTTTGTGTTTTGGATTTTGAACTATAATATTTTTTAAAAAATTCAATGCCAATAGCCAGAATAGGGACAGATAAAAGCATTCCAGCAACGCCTCCGGATTTAGCTCCAATTAATATCGCGATTAACACTAAAATAGGATTTATTCTTACCGCAACCTTCATTACATAAGGCACTAAGATGATATTTTCCACTCTCTGAATTATAAGGTATATTATTACTATTAAAGCACCAGTAATTAAAGATGTGCCTATTCCAAATATTATAGCGGGAATCGCCGCTATAAGCGGACCAACAAAAGGAATTATTTCTAATAATCCCGCCAATATAGAAAGGCTTAGCTTATAAGGAACATTAACAAACTGAAGTCCTATAAAAGTAAGAAGCCCAACTAAAAACATTAAAACCAATTGTCCTTTTAGCCAATTAGATAAAGTTTTTTGGCTTTTAAAAATGATATTTAAAACATTTTGTTGGTATTTAATAGGCAAGCTATCGCGAAGAAGCTGTTTTAAGCCATTGTCTTGTATAGATAAGAAAAACGAAATTACAAAAACAAATATAACATTTCCTATGCCTCCAACAAGCCCAGCTCCCCATGTCCAAATAGACGAAGTAGCTCCTGGCAGATTGCTACTTAATTGATTTAAGAATTGAAGCAAAGAAACAGCGCTTTTATCGTTTAAAGAAAGAAAATCAGAATTATTTATAAAATAAGGCATTTGTTTTGCTAATCCTGCTATTTCTTGCGCTAAAGGAGGAATCAATAAAAATAAAATTAAGCCAATTATAAAAATTATAATAGAATATATAATAACGCCGCCTAAAATGCGAGGTATTTTATATAATTGCATTTTATCAATTATTGGCGCGATAACTGATGAAATTATAATGCTAAAAATCACAACAGCAACAACATCTAAAATTTGATATAAAAACCAGATACCCGCGATAACCACAAATACTTTTAATATAGAAGAGTAAGAAATATTTTTTCCCATAAAAATATTTTACCACGTTTTTACAAAAAAGCCAAAGAAAATCTTTTTTTAATAATGCACGGGCGGAGGGATTCGAACCCCCAGTTCCCGCTCTGGAGGCGGGTGGTTTGCCATTAACCAACGCCCGTAAGTTTTTAAAAAATTGGGTGCTGAGGGGCTCGAACCCCCGGCCTACTCGGTGTAAACGAGTCGCTCTAGCCAACTGAGCTAAGCACCCGTAATTAAATAATTGAAAAATAAAATTCTCCCTGATAGGAATCGAACCTATATCTAGGGCTTAGGAGTCCCTTGTTCTATCCATTGAACTACGGGGAGTTCCTATGAAAAAGACTGGCTGGCAAGTTTGAACTATAAGCATAAGAAAAAACAAAGATAAGCAAAAACAAAAACCTGCTTCGCAGAATTTTGTTTTTAATATAACACTTGACATTGTTGTTGTAAAGAGTATTATTAATTTAATGCTCTGGTTTCCCAGAGTAATTTTATTAAAATTAAAAAATTATATTATGCTTTTAAAAGATTTAAAGTCAGCTATTTCTCAAATAGCTATTGAAAAAGATTTGTCAGCGGACAATGTAATTGAGGTTATTATTGCTGCTATGGCTTCGGCTTATAAAAAAGAATACGGTCATAAAGATGAAAAAATAGAAGCTCAGTTTGACGAAGTAAGCGGAGAGATTAGAGTTTTTGTAAAAAAATTAGTTGTAAACAAGGATATAATTAAAAATCCAGAAGAAGCAACTGAAACAGCAATTCAGGAAATAAAAAATTTGGATAAAACCCAGAAACCATTTTTAGAACACGCGTCTTTAGAGGAAGATGACGCTGATATGATTTCTTCTGATGAAAAAGACGATTTATTGCGCTTTAAGCCAGAGAGGCATATTTTATTAAAAGAAGCAAAAAAAGTAATTTCTAATGCAAAAGCAGGCGACAGTATTTTATTTCCCTTGATCAAGTATTCTGATTATGGTCGCATCGCAGCCCAAACAGCCAAACAAGTTATTTCGCAACGTCTTCGCGAATTAGAAAGGGATAATACATTTAAGCAATTAAAAGCGCATGAAGGTAAAATTATAAGCGGATTTATTCAGCGAATTGATAATAATTTTGTTTATGTGAATTTAGGCCGCGCAACCGGAATATTGCCTTATCAAGAACAAATTCCAGGCGAATATTATAAAGTTAATCAGCGACTAAGATTTTTAGTAAGCAAAGTAGAGCAATCAGCCAAAGGACCTTCTATATTTTTATCTCGCGCCAGCACTAAGGCAATGATTAAAATATTTGAGCAAGAAGTGCCAGAAATTGCAGGAGATATTATTGAAATTAAATCTATTGCCAGAGAGCCAGGCCTTCGCGCTAAAGTCGCTGTTTTTTCCAATGACCCTGATATTGACCCGATTGGTTCTTGCGTTGGGCAAAAAGGCACTAGAATTTCCACGATTATCAATGAATTTAACGGAGAAAAAATAGATATAATTGAATGGTCTGAAAATCCGTCGCAGTTTATTAGCAGCGCGCTTTCGCCCGCTAAAACGCTCGCAGTTGATATTGTGAATAAAAAAAATAATCAAGCAGATGTTTATGTTGCAGAAGACCAACAATCTCTTGCTATTGGGAAAAATGGTCAAAATGTAAGACTTGCTGCTAAGCTTACAGGATGGAAAATAGATATTAAATTAGATAAAAAATCACAGGATGTTAGAGATAAATCTAAAAAAGCATTTTATGTTAAGCCTGTTGGTATTGCAAACGAAGCTATAGCAGACAAGAAAGATGTAAAAAAACCCAAGCTAAAAAAAATTGCTTCTAAGATTTTTAAAACTAAATCCAAAAATAAAAAAGATTAAATTTAAGCTATGGATATTAAAACAATAGATGATAGTCAAGCACAAAAAACATTTGAAGTTACTGTGTCAGCTTTGAAAATAGAGGAATATTTTAAACAAGGAGCTGAGAATTTATCAAAAAAATTTTCAATCAAGGGCTTTAGAAATGGCAACGCGCCTTTTAATATAGTGGCTCCC